>Ga0123355_10014506_pt1 | contig 12330 bp, 13 predicted proteins | sample TergutEmb28metaG_3_FD_89872 | JGI IMG/M metagenome (GOLD analysis project Ga0123355, IMG submission 89872) | Embiratermes neotenicus P1 segment gut microbial communities from Petit-Saut dam, French Guiana - Emb289 P1 | ecosystem: Host-associated > Arthropoda: Insects > Digestive system > Gut ...
CCGGAGCCCGCCGCCGCTGAGGCTGAGCCGGAGCCCGCCGCCGCTGAGGCTGAGCCGGAGCCCGCCGCCGCAGAGGCCGCGCCGGAGCCCGCTGCCGCCGCAGAGGCCGCGCCGGAGCCCGCCGCCGCTGAGGCCGCGCCGGAGCCCGCCGCCGCTGAGGCCGCGCCCCAGCCCGCCACCGAGGCCGCGCCCCAGCCGCCCGCCGCCGAGGCCGCGCCCCAGCCGCCCGCCGCCGAGCCAGCCGCCGCTCAGGACACACCCGTCGAGTACATCGACGAGCAGGCCCCGCGCGAGAAGCCGGCGATCCCGGGCGCCGACCTCGTCCCCGACATCGTTCTCGAGCCCGACGAGTTCCTCGATGCGGAGGCGCGCGCCGCCGCCGAGGCCGAGGCCGAGGAGGCCCGTGCCCGCGACGTCGACGACGACTCGGAGCTGTCGGCTCAGCCGATCGCCGACGCGACGATCGACCTCGCGGCCGGCGCTCGCTACAAGGCCACCGGCAAGCGCAAGACCGCGGTCGCCCGCGTCGTCCTCAGGCCGGGAACCGGCGCCTACGAGATCAATGGCAAGCCGCTGGACGATTTCTTCCCGCGCGAGACGCTGCAGCGGATGATCCGGCAGCCGCTGGAAACCGTCGGCTATGACGCGCGAATGGACGTGGTCGCCCGGATGCACGGCGGTGGCGTTTCGGCCCAGGCCGGGGCGCTGCGGCACGGGATCTCCCGGGCACTGCTGGAGGCCGATCCGAATCTACGCGGAGAGCTCAAGCGCCGAGGCTTCCTGACGCGCGACCCGCGCGTCAAGGAGCGCAAGAAGGCCGGCCTGAAGAAGGCACGCAAGCGGCCGCAGTTCTCCAAGCGCTGACGGACGGCGCAGGTCAGATGGCCCGCCAGCTCTTCGGCACGGACGGCGTCCGCGGCCGCGCTGGCGAGTTCCTCAACGCGGAGCTCGCGATCTCGCTGGCCCGGGCCGCCGTCACGGTCGTCGCGCGGAAGAGCCCGCCGCCTTCAGGCGAGCGCCCACGGGTCCTGATCGTCCGCGACACGCGCGAGTCGGGGCAGATGCTCGAAGCGGCGATTGCCGCTGGTGTCACCGAGGCCGGCGGCGACGTGCTGCTCGCCGGCGTGCTGCCGACCCCTGCGGCGCCGCTGCTCGTTCGCCGCCATGGACTGACGCTGGCGGCGGTCATCTCCGCCTCGCACAACCCCTATGCCGACAACGGCATCAAGCTGTTCTCCGCCGACGGGTTCAAGCTCGCCGATGAAGACGAGCACACCGTTGAGCAAGAGCTCGACCGTCCGGCGGCGCCGCCCGAGCTGATCGGGCGGATCGATTCGCTCCAGGACGCCTTCGAGCACTACCTGCAGGCGCTGCACGCCCGATTCGCGGGCCTTGACATGACCGGGCGGCGCGTTCTGCTCGACTGCGCCAACGGCGCCACCTACCGGGCCGCGCCCGAGATCTTCCGTCGACTCGGCGCGGATGTCGAGGTGGTCGCGAACGAGCCCGACGGGCGGAACATCAACGACGGCTGCGGCTCGACCCATCTGGAGCAGCTGACCGCTGCGATGCGCGCCGGGGACCACGACATCGGCTTCGCGTTCGACGGCGACGGGGATCGTGTCCTGGCGGTCGACCGCAATGGCACAGTCGTCGACGGCGACGAGCTGATCGCGCTCGTGGCGATGCACCTGCATTCGACCCAGCGACTGCCCGGGGGAGGGGTGGCGGTCACGGTGATGACCAACTACGGCTTTCACACGGCCATGCGTGACGCCGGGATCGAGGTCGCGACGACCGCCGTCGGCGACCGCTACGTGCTCGACGAGCTAAGGCGTCGCGGCTGGGCGCTCGGCGGCGAGCAGTCGGGCCACATCATCGAGCTTGGCTTCGGCCCTTCGGGCGATGGCATCGCCAGCGCACTGATGACCCTGGAGGCGCTCGGGGACCGTGATCTCGTGACCCGGGACGCGATGCGGAAGCTTCCCCAGCAGCTGGTGAACGTCCGCGGCGAGGATCGGACCGGCCTGACGACGGCGATGGAGTCCGCGCCGGTCCAGGCGGCGATCGCCCGAGCGGACGAGAGCTTGAGCGGCCGCGGCCGCGTGCTGGTCCGCGCATCCGGGACCGAGCCGCTGATCAGGGTGATGGTCGAGGCGACCACCCAGCAGGAGACCGATGACCTCTGCGCGGAGCTCGCGCGCGTGGTCGAGGACGCTCTGGCGCCGCGCTGATGGGCCTGCCCGGCTGGCTCGAACCGCTGCCCGACGCGGCGCAGCAGCGAGGCCTTGACGAATGGGCGATCGGGCAGCTCGGGATGCCGGGCGTGGACCTGATGGAACGGGCCGGAGCCGGTCTGGCCGAGGTCTCCGCGAGCGCGAGTTCCGGGCCGATCGTGGTCGTCTGCGGCGGCGGCAACAACGGCGGCGACGGTCTCGTCGCGGCCCGGCTCTTGCGGGAGCAGGGCCGCGAAACAAGCGTCCTGCTGCTCGGCGACCCGGACCAGCTCCGCGGTGACGCCAGGACGAACCTGGAGCGGCTGCCAGGAGCGCCGCCCGAGCCGTTTGACAGCTCCCGTCTGGAAGGGGTGGGCTGCATCGTCGACGCGATCCTCGGCACAGGCTTCCTCGGCACCGCGCGCGAACCGGTCGCCGGCGCGATCGCCGCGATCAACGAGACCGCTGCGATCGTGGTCGCCTGCGACGTGCCGAGCGGCGTCGATGCGTCCACCGGAGAGGCGTCGGGACCGGCGGTGATCGCCGACCGGACGGTCACCTTCCACGCCGCCAAGCCGGGCCTGTGGATCCGCCCCGGGAAGCCTCACGCGGGCACCGTCACGATCGTCGATATCGGCATCCCCCACGGGCGCGGTCCGGTCAAGCCGAACACCGGCCTGATCCGACCTGAGGTCACCGCCCAGATCCCGCACCGCGGCTCGGGATCCAACAAGTTCACCGCCGGCAGCGTGCTCGTCTGCGGCGGCTCACACGGGCTGACCGGAGCGCCGGCGATGGCCGCGCTGGCGGGCGCTCGAGCCGGGGCCGGCTACGTCACGATCGCCGCTTCCGCCTCGGTCGTACCGGCGCTGCAGGCGAAGCTGCTCGAGGTGATGGTGGCCGAACTTCCGGAGACTGACGAGGGTGCGGGCCCGCAGGTGCAGGAGGCGCTGGCGCGGGCTGAGCGAGTGGACAGCGTGGTGCTCGGCCCGGGGCTGGGACGGGAGGAGCGGGCGCGAACTTTCGCCCGGGCCGTGCTGAACAAAGCGCCGCGCCCCCTGGTGCTCGACGCCGACGGGCTGGGCGCGATCGCGGGGGAGCTCGAGCTCGTCGGGCTCCGCGAGCAGCCGACCGTGCTGACCCCGCACACCGGGGAGCTCGCCCGCCTGCTCGAGTCCGACAGCGACGCGATCGACTCCAGACGCCTGGAGAGCGCGCGCGAGGCCGCCAACCGCTCGCGAGCGATCGTCGTGCTGAAGGGCGACGACACGATCGTCGCGGAGCCCGGCGGGCGGGTTGCGATCAGCCCGGGAGGCGCGCCGGCGCTCGCCACTGCGGGAACTGGCGACGTGCTCGCGGGGGTGCTGGGGGCGTTCCTGGCAAAGGGGATGGAGCCGTTCACCGCCGCCTGCGCGGCGGTCCATGTGCACCTCAGGGGAGGCCAGCTGGCTGCCCGCGCGGTCGGCGGCATCGACGGAGTGATCGCGGGGGACGTGATCGCGCAGCTGCCCCGGGCCCTCGCCGAGCCGAGCGGCCCGTCCGGCCTCCGCGCCCCCGCCGAGCCGAGCGGCCCGTCTGGCTAGCGATGGCCATCCGGGCCCTCGCCGAGATCAACCTGGCGGCGATCGAGCGCAACATCGCGGTGCTGCGCGGCCGGCTGCGTCCTGGGACCCGGTTCTGCGCCGTCGTCAAGGCTGATGCCTACGGACACGGCGCCGCGGCCGTCGCCACGGCCGCGCTCGGGGCGGGGGCGGAGGTGCTCGGGGTGGCGACCGCGGGGGAGGCGCGCCAGTTGCGGCGCGCCGGCCTCACCGCCCCGATCATCGTGCTGGGCGCGCTCAGCGGCCAGGAGGTCGGGGTCGCGCTCGCCGCGGGCGCCGAGCTGGTCGTGTGGGATCTGCGGACGGTCACGGCGATTCAGAATGTCGTCCGACAGGTGGGTCCAGCGGATCCGGTCAGGGTGCACGTCAAGCTCGACTCCGGGATGGGCAGGCTCGGCACGCGCGACCCGGAGGAGGGCGTGGCGGCCGCGACCGCGGTCCTGCAGGCGTCGCCGGGACTGCAGCTGGCCGGTGTCATGACCCATTTTGCGACCGCCGACTCCGATCAGGACTTCGTCGCCCGGCAGCTCGAGACGTTCGTCCCGTTCGCCGATCGGATCCGGACGCTGGCCGGCCCGGACCGCCGGCTGACGGTGCACGCGGCCAACAGCGCCGCGACGCTGCTCGCCCCCGAGAGCCACTTCGACATGGTCCGCTGCGGGATCGCGATCTACGGTTGCGACCCGATGAACGAGGGTCCCTCCGCGCACGGGCTCGAGCCGGCGATGGCGCTTCGCACGTACGTCGCGGCGGTGAAGCGCGCCGGGCCTGGGGAAAGCGCCGGCTACGGCCGTCGCTTCATCGCCGGCGGGGAGACGTGGATCGCGACGCTGCCGCTCGGCTACGCCGATGGCGTCCGCCGAGCGCTGACCAATAACTGCGACGTGCTGATCGCCGGGCGCCGCTTCCCGCTGGTCGGCACCGTCAGCATGGACTACATCACGGTCGACGTCGGGCCGGATCCGGCCGTCAGGCGAGGCGAGCAGGCCACGCTGCTGGGAGCCGACGGGGCCGAGCGGCAAACCGCCGAGGACCTCGCGCGCCGGATCGGGACGATCAACTACGAGGTGACGTGCGGCATCTCGGCGCGGGTGCCGCGGATCTATCACCGTGACGGTGTGCCCGTATGACTCAGCCGCTGCAGGCGCTCGCCGAGCTGGCGCCCGCGCACGGCCGCGCCTGGCTCGTCGGGGGCGCGGTTCGCGACGAGCTTCTGGGCCGCCAGACGCTCGACTACGACGTCGCCGTCGACGGCGACGTCCAGGGCTTGGCGCGCGCGCTCGGGCGCGCCGCCCGCGGGCACCCGTTCAGCCTCTCCGAGGCCTTCGGCGCCTGGCGGGTGAAGGCGCGCGACGGCGGCTGGCAGATCGACGTGACCCCGCTCGTCGGCGAGACGCTTGAGCAGGATCTGGCGCGCCGCGATCTGACGATCAACGCAATCGCTCGCCCGATCGGACCGGGCGCCGAGCTGATCGACCCGTTCGGCGGCGTCGCGGACCTCGCTGCCCGCCGGCTGCGGATGGTCGGTCCCGAGTCTTTCAGCGCGGACCCGCTGCGCACGGTCCGGCTGGTGCGTCTCGCGGTCGATCTCCAGTTCGAGGTGGACGCTCTGACGGCGCGCGAAGCCGTGACGAGCGCGCCGGAATTGAGAGATGTAGCGCAGGAGCGGGTGTTCGCCGAGCTCTGCCAGATCATCTCGGCCGACGGGGCGGTCGCCGGGCTCGAGCTGATGGAGCGGTTCGGCGTGACCCAGGCGGTGCTTCCGGAACTGGTCGCGCTACGAGGGGTGCAGCAGAGCGACTACCACCACCTCGATGTCCACGGCCACACGCTCGCGGTGCTCGCGCAGGTGATCGAGCTCGAGCGGGATCCGACGCGGGTGCTGGGCGCGCCGGGCCGCGAGGTGTCGCTGCTGCTGGCCGAGCCGCTGGCGAACGAGCTGACGCGTGGTGGCGCGATGCGGTTCGGGGCGCTGCTGCACGACATCGCCAAGGCGCGGACGAGATCGGTCGGCGAGTCCGGGCGGGTCGGCTTCCAGGGCCATGACGTCCTCGGGGCCGAGATGGCCGCCGAGATCCTGACGCGTCTGCGCGCGAGCGAGCGGCTGATCGCCCATGTGGCGGCGCTCACGCGCCACCACCTCCGGCTCGGGTTCCTGGTCCGGCGGCGGCCGCTGTCGCGGCGGGACGTCTATGGCTACCTGGCCGCCTGCGAGCCGGTCGAGGTCGACGTCACCGCGTTCAGCGTCGCCGACCGGCTCGCGACGCTCGGCCGCAACTCCGATCGAGCGGTCGAGCTGCACCTGGAGCTGGCGCGGGAGATCATCGCCGACGCGCTGGCATGGCGAGGGAGCAGGCCGCGGCCCCCGATCCGGGGTGATGAGCTCGGCCAGGCTGTCGGCGTGCCGCCCGGGCCAGAGCTGGGCGAGCTGCTCGAGGAGCTGACGGTCGCCGCCTATGCCGACGAGGTCCAGAGCGAGGAGCAGGTGGTCGCGCACGCGCGCGCGTGGCTCGCGGCGAAGCGAGCCTGACGCGACCCCTAAGGGGTAGTCTGCGGGCGTGCCCGGCGCCGAGGACTGCATCTTCTGCAAGATCGTCTCCGGCGAGATCCCGTCGCAGATCGTCGCGCAGGACGAGTTGACGATCTCCTTCATGGACATCGCGCCGGCGACCCGCGGCCACGCGCTGGTGATCCCGCGCCGGCACGTGCGGGACCTGCTCGAGATCGAGGATGTCGACCTGGCTGCGGTCGTGCTGGCAGCCAAGCGCCTGGCGCAGCGGGCAGGCGAGCAGTTGGGCGCCGACGGCGTCAACCTGATCAACTCGTGCGGGCAGGCCGCGTGGCAAACCGTCTTCCACTTCCACGTCCACGTGATCCCGCGATACGAAGGGGATCCGCTGCGACTCCCGTGGGTTCCGGCTCCCGGCGACCCGACCGAGATCGCCGCCGCCGCCGCCGACCTGCGGGGCGAATAGTTGCGAGGGGGTTGAAGTTTTTCGACCCGCACGGGGGCGGATTGACTATCCCTGATACCGTTGGCCTGTTCGACCGGGGCCTGCGAGGGCTGCCCGGTGTCATACCGCAGCGCCGAAGGGGAACAGCGACACATGGCTACGGGAACCGTCAAGTGGTTCAGCGACGACAAGGGATTCGGCTTCATCACGCCGGACGACGGCGGTAGGGACCTATTCGTGCACTTCAGCGGCATCAACGGCGACGGCTACCGGTCGCTGGCTGAGGGCTCGAAGGTGTCCTACGAGGAAGAGGCCGGACCGAAGGGGCCCAAAGCGGTCAACGTCGTCAAGATCTAGCCACCCCCGGTGCGGCGGGCCGTAGAGCCCGTTCGACTAATCAGAGAGCACCGTGTAGGCTGTGTCCGGGCGCGCTGCAGCGCGACGGTAGTCCGCGCGCTGCAAGGCGACGCGCAACTGTCAGCGCGCTCTCGTGTTCAATGCACGTGATGAAATCCTTTCCTTCGGCATTTGTCGGCGCGCTGGCGCTGTTCGCGATCTTCGCGGGCGCAGCGACGGCAGCCGACATCCAGCTCGGTGTGACCAAGACGCCGATGGTCGCCCCGGTCTGCCCGCCGGGTGTGGCGCAGAACCAGTGCAACATCGTCGTGCCGCAGATGACGGTCTACAACACCACCAGCGACGGGGTCAGCAATCCGATGATGATCCACAAGCCGGGGGAGATCGTGTCCGTCAAGGTCGGGATCTCGACGATCAGCACCAGCCCCAAGATATTGCGGACGGACATCTCGTACCTGAACAAGACCTACGGCGGACCGGCCGAGGCGGAGCTGGCGGTGCTGAAGCGGGTCGGCAAGCGGACCAAGCTCCGCTGGGCGGTGGTGGCGGAGTCGCCCGCCTACCAGCTGCAGCCGTACCGCTCCCAGGTGGTCCAGTTCCCGCTGGCTACGCCACTGCCGGTGGTACCCGGCGAGATGGTCGCGCTGACCGTGCCGACGTGGGCGCCGATCCTCTCCTACGACCTGACCGCGAGCAAGTTCGCCTATCGCCAGAGCCGGATGACGAACTGCACGAAGGCGGGCGCCAGCACCGTGATCCAGGCGCAGCTGACGATCGGACAGCAGGCGCGCTACGGGTGCAACTACCAGGGCACTCGCGTTCAGTACAGCGCCGAAGAGATCACGACGCCCGTCCCGACGGCCGTCAACAAGTAGCCGGCGCCACGTAGCCGACGCCCCGGAGCCGGCGCCACCCAGCCGGCGCCCCGCTACAGGGCCGGCGGTGAGACGACGCTCAGCGTGACGGTTCGCCCGCGGCTGACGTTCCGATAGGTCCGAAGCCGGTGAGGCTCGATCAGGTAGATGCTGTCGCCCTGCTCCAGCCGGATCTCCTCGCCGTCATCGAACGAGATCTGCAGCGCCCCATGGACCACGTGCAGGAACTCCTCGCTCTCGATCCGCAGCGGCTCGGTAGCGTCGCCGCCACGGGCCCAGCTGCACAGGATCGGCATCATCGAGCGCTTCGAGTCGGGGGCCAGCAGGAAGATCGAGACGTTGTCCTGTTCGCTGTTGATGTCAGTGCGCTCGTTCGCCCTGACGACGCGGTCGTCGGCCGGATGCGGAGCGGCAACGAGATCGACCAGCTGCATGCCGTACAGCGCCACGAGCCGGCGCAGCCGCATGAAGGTGATGTCGCCTTTTCCGTTCTCGACGTGCGATAGGAACGAGGCCGACATGTCGGTGGCGGTGGCAACTTCGCTGAGCGACAACCCCCGTTGGCGACGCGCGGCCCGTAGCCGTGAACCGAGCCGCTTGAAGTCGTCGTGCGGCATTCACAGACCGCGTCTACTGGAGCGCGCTAACACGGCCGCCAGCCTAACAAGCCGCCAGGTTCTGCTGGGAGCAGGCATTACCGGCGCCGATTCCGGCTCCGCCGCTCGTCGACGCGTGTGTCGGCGCGGGCGTGGTGGCGGTCGAGGTGCTGGCCGCGCTGCCGCCGGTCGTGTTGGTCGCCGGGGCGGTGCCGGTGGCGCCGCCATCCGTGCTGGTCGCACCGCCGGTCGCGGCGGGCGCGGTGGAGGTACCGACGCCAGAGCCACCGTTCGCCGAGACGGCGCCGCTGGCCGCCGGCGGGGTCGGCGCGGTGCCCGTCCCGCCCGTGGTCGCCGCGGCCTGCGACGACGTCCCCGTGGTCGATCCGGCGGTCGTCGACGTGGAAGTCGAACCCGACGCCGTCGTGGTCACCGCCGGCGCCGTCGCGTGCCCGGTCGTCGGAACCGTGAAGGTCGGGATCGCGCCGGTGGCAACGTGGCCGCCACCACCGCCGCCGCAGGCCGCCAGCAGCAGGCCAGCGACCAGTGCGCCGAGTACGGCGGAGATCAGACGAGTGGGGAAACGGCGGACTTCCATACCTTCGAACTTTGACGGCGTTTACGGACGGACGGCAAGGATAGTGGCGTGCCAGCCAAGGGCCCAGAGGACCCTAGCCCGGCAGGGGGTCCATCCGGCGGCCGCAATGCGGGCAGTCGTTTAGGTCCTTCTGGGCGAGCTGGTCGCAGTGGTTGCAGAACCGCAGGTTCTCGATCGCCCATGGCAACTCGGACGGAGTCGGCGCCAGCGGTAGCAGCTGGGCAACCACCTGCAGCCGCTCGCCTGTCTGACGGTCGGTGTATTCCTGCCCGGGCTGTGCCTCGACGACGACCTCGCGACCCGTCGATGGGGTCCGCATCCGGTACTTCTGAGTGTTTCGCATCAGTGGTGGTGCTCTTCTGGGAGGGACGCGACGTCGCGGCGGGTGTCCCGGACCCAGATGATGATGCAGACGACGGTGATCACCGCTCCCATCGTCGACCAGACCTTCCAGTCGATGGTCGACCCGATCACCACCAGGGTGACTCCGACCGCGGTCACGAGCGGAAGCACGGACGGTCCCGGCAGGTGGATCTCCTCGCCGACCGGCGGCGCTCCACGCTCGGTCGCGGGCGCTCCCGACCCGGTCGCCGGCGCCTCGGACGCGGCCGTGGACGCCTGTTGCTCGGTCTCGTGCCCGGTAGCGCTCACTGCGACGGCCTCACGAGTGCAGGTAGATCGCGGCGACGACGAAGGTGGACCCGAACATGAAGGCGCAGATCGCCCCTGCGATCAGGCCGACACGGATGTTCTTGCGAGCGAGCTTTCGATCCACGAGCCAAATCCTACCTGTTTGGTCAGAGCTTGACGTCCGCGACCATGGCGGCGAACAGCAGCGCCAGATATGCGAGCGAGTAGAGGTAGAGCCGCAGGGCGCTGGTGCGGTCGGCGCGCCGGTACAGCCGTACCGCCAGGGCGATGAAGGCCAGCCCCAGGGCCATCGAGGCCGCCAGGTAGATCGCGCCGAACTTCCCCGCGCAAAACGGCAGCTGCGTGACCGCGTACAGCAGCAGCGAGTACAGGATGATCTGCTGGCGCGTCGCCGTCTCGCCCTTGACGACGGGCAGCATCGGCACGCCGGCCTTGGCGTATTCGTCTTTCATCAGCAGGCTCAGCGCCCAGAAGTGCGGCGGCGTCCAGTAGAAGACGATCGCGAACAGATAGATGGCGGTCCACGACACCGAGCCGCGGGTGGCCGCCCAGCCGACCAGGGGCGGGATCGCCCCGGCCGCGCCGCCGATCACGATGTTCTGCGGCGAGCGCCGCTTCAGCCAGATCGTGTAGACGCCGACGTAGCCGACAAAGCCGGCCAGCGCCAGCGATGCGGCCAGCAGGTTCAGCGTCAACCACATCAGCACGAAGGAGGCAGCCGCCAGCGAACAGCCGTAGATCAGCGCCGCCCGCGGCGACACGCGACCGGACGGGATCGGCCGCAATGCCGTGCGCCGCATCCGGGCGTCGATGTCGCGGTCGTAGTAGTGATTGACGGCACCGGCGCCACCGGCCGACAGGTAGCCGCCGGCGCAGGCCAGCGCGATCCGTCCGATCTTCGGGTCCCCGGCGACCTCCATCGTCGCCACGGTCGACAGCAGCAGCAGCGACTGGACCTTGGGCTTGGTCAGCTCGACGTAGTCGGAGACGAGCTGCCTCGTACGTGACGCGCGCGCGCCCGTGAGGACGGCGGCGCCCGATGACGGCTCAGCGCTTTGAAACATGGTAAACCGGGAGCCTACTGCGCCCGGCTGAACTGCTCGGCGCCGCCGGTCTTCTGGATCACCCCGGTCTCGATCTCGATCTGCCGCCGGATGTCCTTCATCGGCTCAACCGAACGGACGCGCGGGATGCTGTCGAAGTTGTTGACCGGTGGCGGCGAGCTCGTGAACCACTCGAGCGTGTTCGCCTTCCATGGATCCGGGCCGGCCAGCTTGCCGTGCTTGGCGCTGCGCACGAAGTTGTAGAACGAGAGGCAGAGACCGAGGCCGAGGATGTAGGCCCCGATCGAGGAGATCAGGTTGTACGTCGACCAGCCGAGCCCCGGCTGGTAGGTGTAGATCCGCCGCGGCATGCCCGACAGACCGAGCGCGTGCTGGACGAAGAAGGTGGCGTTGAAACCGACGAACGTCACCCAGAACGAGATCTTGCCGAGCCGCTCGTCGAGCAATCGGCCGGTCATCTTCGGATACCAGTAGTAGACCCCGGCCATGATCGCGAAGACGGCGCCGCCCATCAGCACGTAGTGGAAGTGAGCGACGACGAAGTAGGTGTCGTTCAGCTGCCAATCGACCGGGAAGACGGCGAGGAAGATCCCCGTGATACCGCCGATCAGGAAGATCGCGATGAAGCCGAGTGCCCACATCAGCGAGGTCGTCATGATCAGCGAGCCCTTCCACAGAGTCGCCGTCCAGTTGAAGATCTTGACCCCTGTCGGAATGCCGATCAGGAACGAGCTCAGCATGAAGAACGCCAGCACCGTCAGCGGCAGCGGTGCCGTGAACAGATGGTGCGCCCACACCAGCGCCGACAGGAACGCGATCACGATCGTCGAGGCGGCGATCGCCTTGTAGCCGAAGATCGGCTTGCGCGAGAACACCGGTATGACCTCGGAGATCATCCCGAATCCCGGCAGGATCATGATGTAGACCTCGGGATGGCCGAAGAACCAGAAGAGGTTCTCCCACAGCAGCGGCGAGCCGTGGAAGGTCGGATCGAACCAGTGGGTGCCGAAGTGCCGGTCGAACAGGAGCATCGTCACGGCGGCGGCGATCACGGGCAGGGCGATGATCAGCAGCACCGCGTAGATCAGGACCGACCAGATGAACAGCGGGATCCGCCCCCAGGTCATCCCGGGCGCGCGCATCGTCACGATCGTCGTATAGAAGTTGATCGCGCCGAGCAGCGACGAGATGCCGGTCAGGTGGATCAGGAAGATCCACGCGTCCTGGCCACCGCTCGGCGAGTACTGGATGCTCGACAGCGGCGGATAGCTCCACCAGCCGGCTTCCGGCGGGTGCCAGAACAGCGAGGCGTAGAACACGATTCCGCCGAACAGCAGTAGCCAGAACGACATCGCGTTCAGCCGCGGGAACGCCATGTCCCGGGCGCCGATCATCAGCGGCACGAAGTAGTTGCCGAA
>Ga0123355_10014507_pt1 | contig 12330 bp, 10 predicted proteins | sample TergutEmb28metaG_3_FD_89872 | JGI IMG/M metagenome (GOLD analysis project Ga0123355, IMG submission 89872) | Embiratermes neotenicus P1 segment gut microbial communities from Petit-Saut dam, French Guiana - Emb289 P1 | ecosystem: Host-associated > Arthropoda: Insects > Digestive system > Gut ...
AGAAATGCCTTTATTTGATAGCATAGCTTTCTAATTCATAGTTTAAATTGGAGGATTTGATGATGCTTTTTTATTCTATACAATACCAAACCCTTGGAGATTTTTTTAATATATGAATATTTATTTACAACATATTCCATTACATGGTAATACTATATGTTCCTGTGTTCATGTGATTCACTGCTTGTTCATTTGGTCAGTAATTGGCACCACAAGTCGAGATCTTTGACTAACTAGTTCAGTTTTTGAAAGTCAATTGACTTAACTCTTGGGGATGTCCTCAGCACTTCTCAGTCGCATTAGATGGAACCTTTCTTACTCATTTCCCATTTCATTGTCATTTTTGTTGCTGCAAAACACCTAAATAATCCCAACTGCATATATAATTTTACATAGTACATTTTTAGTTCCATTACCACCATCTGTGAACTGAATTTTTGGGGACCATGAATATAAAATTTGTCACAAGGGATCGAATACACACCACATATTTTAGATCCAATAAAAATGAATTTAAAAATATGAATGTTATGGATTTTAAGTGCAGGTAATTATAAATTTGAGGACTGTCATCATCATCATCATCATCATCCTCATCTTGTTGTCTGCTATACGACAGGTCCATAATCTCTTCAATTGCGAGTTCTTCACATAGCGCTATCTAAAGATTCATTTTTCAATTTGCAGTATCCTGACATGTCCTCATAAAATACCTGCGTACGTCTTCTTTGTCGTCTTCTCTTCACTGCTACCCGTTTCTCCATCTGCCCTTCAATAACGTGTTTTAGAATGCAGTTACTACTAGAGATGTTACCAATCCAGTTAGCCTTCCTTCTTTTATTGTTTACGGGATATTCCTCTCTTCCTTAACTCTTTGTAACATATCTTTATTTCTCAAACGATCGCTCCAACAGATCTTCTCCACCTTTCTCCAGCACCACATTTCGAAACTTTCCAAGTGTTTCTCCACCTACTTTCCGAAGTGGCCAAGTTTCAGCCCCATACAAAGCTATGCTCCAAATAATGAACTTTATTAGTTTCTTCCTTAAATTTCAGTCCAATTTGTTGGTGAAAAAGTTGCTTCTTGTTGAATGCTTCTTTTGCTATGGCAATCCTGGTTTTAATTTCGTATATACACCTGGCATCATTGTTATCATGCTACCCAAACAGATGAAATATTCCACACATTCCAGCTGGTTTTGATGTATCATACTCTCTATTGTGGATGGTTGCCTTTAGATTCTGATTACCTTAATTTTTCAACACCAATGTCCTTGCCACAAAATTTTCCAGTTTCATTTATTCTATAAATCATCCCCTTTAGTACCGTTTCTTCCTTAGCCAGTAGCACAAGGTCATCAGAACATTTCACAGTGTGTATTTCTTGTCCTATTTTGAAATCTCCAAACCCTTCAAGAACTCCTTTGGCAAGGTGTTCGCTGTAACAGTTAAAGAGAATCAGCGACAAACTGCTTCCATGTGTAACTTATCTTCCAGATTTCTCATTTCTTATCTCCCCTTCGTCCAGTCGCATTTTAATGCACTGATATATGTACAGTTTCTGATCAATCTCTTTTCGTTCCAGCCGATACAGTTGCCCTTTAGGATTTGCATTAATTAGGTCCAGTTTACACGGTAAAATGCCTTGTGCCAGTCTCTGTAGCACGCACACATTTCGTCGTGTATTTTCAAGGTTCGTTCTGATATTATTTTTAGCACCCCAATTTTATCCCACGTTACGTTTCTCCTTCTAAACCCAAACTGATGTTTTACAAGTACGACATCAATTTCCCTTTCAACCCTTTTTTGCAATATCCTGGTTTAGAACTTTGCTGTATGTGCGACCAGGCTGATTGTGCTATGGTTGGTGCATTATGTAGCTTTAGCTTCTTTTGTAAGGCAAGCATTGTAATTTCAGTCAAATCGTTCGGCCAAACTCCAGTTTCAAGCATGTTGCTGATTAGTCTTGTCGTTATTCTGAGACCGTCTTCCCCCAGCAATGTGAAAACATCCCGACTTCCATACATGTCCTACAGCCGTCTTATTTCTCAACTCATTGATAATTTTTAGGCGCGTTCGCAAAACTGCGAAAAGCGACTCTTAGCTGCGTAATGTGTCTCCGTCTCTCTGTCTATCTGTCCGTCCGTCAGTCCGTCCGCATGGAACAACCTGGCTCCAACAGGACGGGGTTTCATGAAATTTGGTATTTGAGCATTTTTCGAAAATGGTTTGAGAAAATTCAAGTTTCATTAAAATGTGATAAGAATAACAGACTTTTTTTAAGCTCGTGGTTCCGTCCATCGTAATTCAATGTGAATAAAAATCCAACAGATATAACAGTATGCAGATATTTATTTACTGCATACTGTTGCATCTGTTGGATTTTTATTCACATTGAATTACAGGCAATTTACATGAATAAAAGCAATCCCATTACAGGCCTGGACAGGCACTGAGGGTTCCAGGAGGCTGAGGCTTCCATATTTCAAGACAATCGGCACATAAATATGGTATGGTTGTCAGCCCTACGCACCGGCCTCCTTTAACCCACACCCCGTATGCTCCCTGAGGATGATCGTATGATCGAAACATGTAGGAGTGTTTTAAGTGCTTTAATGTGAATTTTAGATCATTAAATGTGTATATGTGCATTTGTTGGTATATTAATTTAATAAAATACAGAATGCACGGTGCAACGATAAAGATTCCTGGTACTCATTTCTGTTAGAGGCTGAGTCAGCCCCAGGGTTGAATGTCAATGAAAAATTCCAGTGACACCATCGGAAGTCGAAACCGCGAACTTCCGGCTTGTAGCGCAGTGCCTCGACCAACTGCGCTAATGCGTGCCCCACTTTACATGAATAGTAATGTAAGTTTAGGGTCATATCTCACCTAGTGCTACTTGTAATGAGAAATGCTTCAGGTAAATTTGTAGAGAAAATAAAAACCCATATTTTATATTCAAAAACTTTTTTTCGAAAGTCTTGGCCTCTATGAGAGTGTGTGTAAAAATACTGTACAGCCGGAAAGGCCACAAATGAAAATATAATATGGCGCACGAGCATTACGTACTGGATAACGCTAGAAACATACATTTAGAATATGTAATAGTTATTGCTTCCAAAAGTTGGCACTAACTTCGCCTACCGGCGGCGGCCGCTCTGTCGGTATAGTTCGCTCGCGGACTAAAGCCACGGAAAAAAAAAAATAGTTATTGCTTCTCCACTGCCGCAATGGCTGCAACGAATGCACTTAAATGTTACGTCACGCGTACACTGCCTGTCTTGTTTCCACTTCACTCTGCAAAACGTGAGGGCCTTGTTCGTCTGCATCTACTTCCTCTTCAGGTTCGAATTCTACGTTTTCTCGTCCATTAGGTCGATAGTGGAGCTCTGTAATATAATTCTCCTAAATTTTCAGTACTTGTCTCTTTTCTGTTATTAAAGGTTCGTTTTTTTCCTGCTTGAACGATAAGTGCCCGACCCACGTTACTTTGTCATTACCTCATACGCTGAGTCTCGGGTGGTGTAACAGTAGGTGAAGGAAGGGAGTAAATGATTCACTCTGATAATAACCTATAGAATGTCTAATAAAAAATCACCAGTGCTACAGCAGAAGCTGAAAATATTGCCTTCCTGACCGAATAGAGTCACTAGACCAGGGCAACACATGATTTACTCTCTGGGGTTCTCGCCCGTAAATTTTTGAAGTCTCATGGCAGATGTTTGTTAGTTCTTCCAGATTGTGAGGATTTGTTTTATACACTTTATCTTTCAAACGTCCCCGCTAGTAAAAATCACAAGGTGATAAATCAGGGCTAATGTAGGGGCTAACCTCCCCCCCCGCCTAATTACGTGGCCATGTAAACTCTGTAGCACGGTTTTCAAACGGGAGATTAACTTTAGCTGCCGGTGATAACAGACTTGCGCTATGAATCATCGGGTTTGTTGCTGGTAAATGTATTTATGCCCTACGGTGATGTAACAGCGTGCGTCTCCTCAGGTACACTGTGGAACAACGTCTTTTTTTTATTGTAGGTGTATTTCGGATATGAGTCTGCTTTAAAATGTCGCAGAAAATTTCTTATCTCAGTAGACAAGTGTTTCGAAAACTGTCACAACTGTGGCAATGTAAGGAACGTTCGTTTATGCTTTTATGTAACAAGATTCGATTGCAAGAATACATAGATATCATCGGTTTCGCCAGCCTGCATGAGATGGAAAAGGTTGGTCTACGGTTACTGTGTTTTTCACTAATGAGTACCGGTTTTCCTTACGTGGAGAGGTGAATTCTTAGAACTGGTAATGGAGTAAAGACAATCCAGGACTTGTTCACGAACTGCTTCTTCATGACGAGAAAATTGGTGTTTGATAATAGATGAGTGCACGCCGTGAGATTTCAACAATATCCGGGCAATAACTCCAGAAAGTAAACTAAGTATTTCGCCGGTATGCTGACTACATGCGGTCAGGAGGGCGATATTTTTAGCATCTACTATAACACTGGTGAGTATTTATTATACTTTCTAGTGGTTACTATCAGAGCGAATTTTTTTTCTCGCTTTCTTCACCGACTGTTAAACCTCCTGAGACTCGGCGTATGACGTAAGGTTAGCCGAACGTCGAACGGGCGCTTATCTTTCAAGCAGGGTAAAGAATGACCCCGCATGTTTCCTTTGCAGTCTTCAATGCCACTGTTATTAATTGCATGGGTTTCTTTCCAGCCTAGTTCCTTCATCTCAATATACGTTAAATGACAACGTCCAATTCTCTGAAATTCTACGAAATAGTCGAAAAATCCTTTAAGGTATTTCTTGTGTGTGGCTCTTTTCGTTCTCAGTCTTTTCTAGTTTTCTTCGTTGTTTACATTCCTCCTTTTCCTTTGTTCATCCATTCTACTGATCGTTTCCTCTGTAATCCGTAACTTTCATTCATTCTGTCAACTTTCCCAAGCAAATCACTCATATTATCTTTCACACATTTCTTTCACTTTCACTGCACTTCCACATTCCCAATTTCATGTTCGATTGCACCAAATGTTTCCTCTAGAGCACTTTGCACTTTCTGTCGTTGAGCATATAACGTCTCCAGATCCAGTCTTGGTGTTACTTTCTGGAACTTTATGACTATCTTCAAGTAACTGCGGTTGTTCCAAACCAGTAAGTTGTGGTCAGAGTTGATATCTGCTCGAGGCAAATTCCGCACACCCTTCAAACTGTTTCTGAATCGATGCGTCTCTTGTATGTAAGCCTACTGGTATCGTACAAAAAATACTATATGTCAGTCAATAACACAACATTTATTTTATATACATTGGCATATATGTCAGGGCGACATGTTTCGACCTAGTCGGTCATCCTCAGGCCCTCCAAGAAAACACATCCAAGAGTTGTTAGTTTTTTTGCATTGTGGGATTCCAAATGCTTACAAGTTTCAGTTACAGAAGCAAAAGTATATAAGCTTGTATAAATTAAATTTTTTGTGTGACGGTTTGAAATTTTAATGTATTACCATATCAGATAAGTCTCTAATTTTAATTTCAAACCGTCACACAACAAGTTCAATTTATACAAGCTTATATACTTTTGCTTCTGTAACTGAAACTTGTGAGCATTTGGGATCCCACAATGCAGAAAAACTAATATCTCTTGGATCTGTTTTCTTGGAGGGTCTGAGGATGACCGACTAGACCGAAACATGTCGCCCTGACATATATACCGGTGTATATAAAATAAATTTTGTGTTATAGACAGACATATAGTATTTTTTGTATGTTGTAACACTTAGGGATGGAAAACTTCAAAAAAACTACTGGTATCGACTTCTATCTCCTGGTGCTTTCCGAGTGTACAGTCTTCTCTTCGGCTTCTTAAACCATGTGTTGTTTATGAAAAGGTTATTCCTTTTAAAGAGGTTGATGAACATTTACTTCCCTAATTTCTCCTTCCCACTCCATGTGGTCCAGCAATATTTAGGTAAGATTTATCTCCTAACACACTGTTGCAGTCATTCATTTTGGTGGCGTTTGTCTCACCTTTTCCATCTTTGTCAAAGATTTTTCAATTACATCCACAATTCTTCCTCTTCGTCCTCTTCATACTCCGATGTTGACATGCGCAATTGCACAGATAAAATGCCTAACATTTCCGCCTTTAATTTAATAGCAACGATCTGCCATTACACACAATCTTGTTAACGACACTTCTTACTATATTTTATGCACCACTACTGATATGCCTCTTTCAGCCATTTCACCCCGGAATAATACACTGTGTAATAACTACTACTGTAAATGTGTACTTCTGTTTTTTACCTTGCTCTTCCACCACACTTCAGTAACACCTAGAACAGACACTGCAGTCTTCTACATCCCCTTTTTCTGATTCTCGAGTTTGCCTCCTTGATTCAAGGTCCATACATTCCTCGTTCTGAGCTTGATGCTGTGATGTTCTTTCTTGTATTTCTTATTGCTGTAACTCCTGTAGGGTGATGTCTCCTCTAAGAACACTCTCCCGCGGAGATCCGGATTGTTTTTCTGTCCAGAGGAACCATCTCCCATCTGTCTCTGTTTTCGGAGAAAGGCTATCTAGGAAAAGTAATATTGTAATACTTTTTCCATTTGGTTTCCACGTCGCAGTTTAGCAGACATTCAAACCACTCTGGTCAACCCTGATGCTACACAATCATGAACCATCTCGAGCACTATTTGCTCGGTGCTTAAAGTCGCTACTAATGTCGCTGCTTCCAACCTCAGAGTAAATGGTATTGGAGTTCCCTTCTTCTGGGCAAATCTCTTCTTCTGGTTCCTGCTGTCCTGATCTGTGTCTCTTGAGAGACACTACCGGTAGCAATGCTAGCGCCGGCTTAGTTCTCACGGTTACTGGAACTCACAAGCCCATCCACCACGGCAAGGTGGAGATTCCATTGGATGGGAAGGTACCGCGTTAGAATTAAATCCATTTCCACACAAACTGTGAAGTTCTCCCTATAAAGTGCCATGAAGGCACAGAGGGGGAAGTAGAAATATAGCTCTGCTCTGTCCTAACTTCTGTACTTGTTGGGGGTCGGATGTCAACAGCACGCCCGGCCATACACAGTGAAGGAGTCTGGGTCGGCTCCAAGGCCGTTCTGGGTGGTTTCTGGCGAAGAGAAAAATCCATGTCCCAATGGAGATCGAACCTGCAAACGTCCAACCCATAGCAAGTCTGTATACCTGCGCTAACCCCTCATTCACATCAACTTAAATGAAGTGTAGAGTAAAATAAAGGGACGTCAATACAGACAAATGTGTGTGTGTGTGTGTGTGTGTGTATATCCGATGATTTTCCATTTCACTGTGATCTGTTCCATTGGAATGCTGTAACCCCAGTATCTTGAGGGTTAGGGGAAATAGCATTTCAAAGTCGTAGCAACACAGAAACGTGTCGAAAAAAAAAAAAAACTTTACCGCTGATGCCCATTATGTGACGTATAAAAATAGTGGCAGGCGGCTTTGGAGCCGCTGGAAATATATCAAAGAGATAGTCACCTTCGTATATCGTGTATTTCTGTAAGATCGCGCGTGCGTTGGTATGTGAACATAACAACTGGAGTAAGCGTTGAAACAAGGTGTAATCGAAAACACAGGTATTGAAAATTTGGAAGGAAAAACTGGACATTATTCCTTCATGATTTCTCACGGTTAAGGTGAATTTGCCTGTCTGCTTAATTAATCAGTACAAAGTGAAGTCGTACGGAGGCATGGACTTCACATATTTTCTAGGCTGTATTGGATGGAAGATTATTAAAAAAAATATTCAAAAATATAATAATTACATGCAGTGGGGCAAAACTAAGGTGCGATGTTCTAAAACACAGTTTTGGCGGATAGTTACGCACTGGACATTAGGAGCTGGAGTAGTAACTGGTCTAGGAGCTGGAAGCCGAGGAACATTTATCTATTTCTGGTAGGAGGAAAAGACTTTTTCTTGTTTAAGAAGTTCAGACCGTCCACACAATCTCCTAGTCGATGGGTATCAGGGGCTGTCTCCTCGGGGATTAGGCGGTCGATGTGTGAAGCTAACCGCTCTGCTCCGTGTATTGAAAAGGTCAAGATTATATAGAACTACACTTCTGCTTCTCCAATATACCATTATATTTTCCGTGAGGACTTTAGTTTTTACAATATAGACGTAATTTATTTAATTGTCTTTAATAATTTAGAAAATTTGCAACAACTTTTAATCTCTTATGTTTATTGGACCGTGCATCATTGTGATAGTTGAAGAATAAAAGACCAACTTGATGTCACTTGCTATTTTATTTCACTTCTTATGTGCTCAAAATTTTTCGCACATTAATATATCCATCATCAGGAGCTTGCGACTATTCTGTTGAATTACCAGATTGGTCGTATTGTTCTTGGTTCGATGTGTTTTGGAGTTTCGGTGTGGTTGAGTTGGAGTGGTATCCGTGTTGCAGGCTGAAGCTTAAGCCTGCAACACGGATACCACTCCAACCCAACCACACCGAAACTCCAACACTCATCGAACCAAGAACAATACGACCAATGTGGCAATTCAACAGAATAGTCGCAAGCTCCTGATGATGGATAAATTAATGTCCGAAACATGTTGAGCACATAAGACGTGAATTAAAATAGCAAGTTAAATCAAGTTGGGCTTTTATTCTTCAACTTTTATTCTCTTTCTTGCCCCTTTATTGACATATATTCTGCTCAGAAATATTTTTCTGAAAATTGCACTGAAACTTTTCATCTAGCAAGGCGGTTCATAATGTCCTGTGTAATTTATACTTTAATTATTTTAATTATGTATATGTTGCAGAAGTACAGCGGAAACTTGTTTAGCCTTCCTGGAAAAAATATAATTCTACGTTAAAATTTTCTAGACAGTGTAGAAGTGAGACTAAGCTGTATGGAACACCGTCAGACGCTTCTACCTGAGTGCAAACTCTGGCATAGAAATATTACCCAGTGCGCACTCAGTGTACAGCTCGCTAACGTATTTTGTCTACAGTGAACTTACGCATTTTCCATGGCAAAAAAAATGCATGTATAGTATGATAAACAAATAAGTAAGGTTTAAAAAATACGGTTTACGAGTTGCTTAACCTCCATCGTCAGTTCTCCAATGAAATGTAGTTCTAGGGTTCTTATAATCTTAGCATTACATTCCGAGAATTCTTAAGTACATTTTATTTTGAGGCAAGGCGAACGAAAAATTCCGTAAAGTGAATGACCAAAAAAATACTTTTTTGTTTAGTGAGTCCAATCGTTAAAATAGAGACTTACTAATTAACTAACTCGACGGAGCAGTTTCGTTGTGACAAGCCAATAAAGGAATTCCCCGCATTTTACGAAACACGAAAATTTACTGCTGTATCGGCAACAGCCAGCCCCTGGGCTCCATCCTGAGCCACATGAATAGAGTCCATTGTCTCCTATTCTTTATCTTTTGTATCACTTTTATTATCCCCTCTATCTACGTCTTGATCATCTAACAGTTCTCTTTTTATAAAATTTTCCAGCCATTTCCTATACGCAGTTCTTTTCCTTCCGATACGTGAAATTCTACGAGGTTTATTCAGAAGGTAAGCACTGTTTCGCTGTAAAAAAAATCGAGTAAGTTTTCGCATAAAATTTTATTGTTATCAGATTCTACATTCTTCAAACTATTTTTCCACATATTCGCCGCCGTTATTGAGGCACTTATCGTAGCGGGACACAAGTTTTTGTATACCCTCCTCATAGAATGCGGCCGCCTGCGATGTTAGCCACTACTGACAATGTCATAGAGCAGATTCCTTGAAATCTGAGGAAAGTACAGGGACAGATCAGAAATTGTGAAACGTCTGTCGTCAAACACCAAATCATCAGTCACCAAAGATGGACGCCCACTTCGCACCTCATTGTGCACGTTCTCTCGTCCTTCATTGGATATCCGAACCCATATCCTAAACATGCCATCACTCATCGCATTGTCACCATACACTTGATAGATCTGGTGATGAATCTCATTTGGTAGCATATTTCCAGCGTTTAAAAACGAATTACAGACCGTATTTCGCAGTCGGCGGCCCCTTCAATTCTCTTAAACAAGTTTAACGCACAGGAACAAACATAAACTTAACACGAATTTCACAAAATGGCTTCTGTGGCTTCTCAATTGATAGAGGAAGTCACCGCACATGCGCAAAGTGACAGTCTCGAGGATGTGCGAGAGATATGCGCAGACGGTACTCACTTTCCGAATAACCTACGTACTTAACTACGAAATTTAAATGTTAGTTCTTATTACATACAATATAAATATGAATTCTTTTGTAAGGGCACCTTGGAAGGGTATGTTGGTTAAACAGATTACATTATACATCTTCATTTTCATATTTTACGTACTCATATTCCGCACGTGTTTCTCTAAATCACCCAATAGAAATTTTATACCCTACAACAAACAAGTGGCGACGTGGACAGGGAGTGGTAGAAATTTACAAAATGAAGTTCGTCTCATAAGACGTGCTGGGTTCAACTTTTCTAGTAACAACCTTCATTCATCATCTGGGGTATGATCAGTAATTTTTAAGCCGATAAATAAATTTCTATGTATATTCCACTTATGTATTACCTAAAGTAATGTTTAGTGATTGAGCCAAATACACAAAGTGCTTAGATATTTCGTGTACTACAAACTACTTACAATTTCGGTATGGGACATGATCCAAAGTTTAATACTCCATTGCATTACTGTAGATGCAATAAAGAGTATTATTTGCTTAATAAAATATTTTGATAAGACGTGAATAATTAAATATTAATAAGAAAACCAAAATTATCACTGATATCTGTAAATCAAAATAATAATAATAATAATAATAATAATAAAGAATATACACGAAAGAGAATTCCAATGAGAGTTTATTTTATTTTTTAAAGTAATTTTCCTTAGTCTTCTTTGATTGAAATCATCAACAAAATCATCAACAAAACAAGTACTTAGAGGAGAGATATTCGCTTAAGGATGATAGCGTATGCTGACAAATATGAGGAGTTTGTGGTATTTGGCCTGAATTAATCCACGTAATAGACATATTTGACTAAAATGCTTAGTAATGCAGGTTCTGCGTAGACTAAATTCACTGTGCCATTAATATAAAGTAAATTACTTTTGAAAATGCCAAACCTTTCTTCGAAAACAAAAGTCTTCTTGGATATGACATTGCAGATAATCACAGAAACACTAAAAGGAAATCCGCCAATAGTTGGCCAGAATGCGACTACATTTTGGAAATATAATAAGTCGAAAACATCACAGAACATATGGCCTAAATAGTTCAATTTTAGAAATAAATGTTACCGTCAAGTTGACCATGTTGGAAATGATTAAAACATGGAAGCCTCGTGTTTACAACAGGATGTGACGCATTCCATTACTGATGCCTTACCCATTGTGTTTTGTAGCTCCGTATTGTTTAAATCACAATCTCAGTGTCACAGTTAGAATCGCATCTTCAAAGTGGCCAGTAGGGAGGTTTTCTGAAATAATAATATTGCTGAGCATTACAATTGCCAGGCTTCGCGCAGGGGCCAGCAACAATGGCCCCGACCTTACCAGCTCAACGGCTGACGCCAAATTGAACTTGATACTTAATGCTGACGATAACTTCAGAATTATCGCGTGTCCTGACGTGCCTTTTGTAAAAGCTGAACACAATATTACGTCAAAACATACTGCGTGTAGCCACACTCTGGTGCATGAGAAGTCATCGTCAGAGGGATGGTGTGCAAACGTCAGAAAAATTACATCCAAGGAGGACTATCGTCAGGAAACAGAAGTGGGGCTCCGAGAGTAATGCTATTTATGCAGTTGATTGTCAGGAAGTACTTCACGGACACTCTGTTGGTATAATCCAATTCTGTTGCAATTTCGTTTGAACCTCTCCAAAGCTCTCGTTTCACGTGTGCAATTATGGCGTCTTTTTGTCTGGTGTTTGCACAGATCGTGTGCGGCTTCCATTCGTAAGTGCCGTTGGCGCTACACTTAATGTCTCTCGGAGAGACTGCTGCAATCGTCGAAACACATTTGCGTCTCGATGACGTCGACCAACATTACACAGAACTAGTGCCCCTACACCACTCCAAACTCGACTATTACAGGCACCGAGGATCATTCGTTCAGAGCTAAGCCTGTTGTGTGCTATACGTCTTGGGAACACCTAACAACGTCCTATTTCATCTGAGAAGTTTGTTAAGCCAGCAGACAGCGACGTATACCTCAAACCCCAAACATTTTGGGAAGCATGTTGTATAGCACTTTCCACTTACTGCTTTTTA
>Ga0123355_10014508_pt1 | contig 12330 bp, 9 predicted proteins | sample TergutEmb28metaG_3_FD_89872 | JGI IMG/M metagenome (GOLD analysis project Ga0123355, IMG submission 89872) | Embiratermes neotenicus P1 segment gut microbial communities from Petit-Saut dam, French Guiana - Emb289 P1 | ecosystem: Host-associated > Arthropoda: Insects > Digestive system > Gut ...
AACACAGCTTTTGCCACAGAAACACTCCTGTCTGAAACAGACACTTACTTCTAGATAAAGAAAAATACTGCACAGCACTTACCACATGCACATACTTGTACGTGTTTATAACTCAAGACAGAAATTCATCCAACATATACACACTAAAATGTTACTTAGCAGTAGGCCTGCATATTTTCAGTTTTATTTCTTTTACTCTGTTTTTCCTTCCTTCATTTATTTCTCTCATTACCTTTTACTATTTTGTGGTAGTCAACTGTTTAAAGGTCACTGGTAACTATACGTACCACACACTTAACATTTAGAAACTCTGTATTTTGTTACACAGTGTAGGCACACATTTCATTTGATTCCCATTTCAAATGCTCATTATTCACCTAAAGAGTATCAGCCAACTGGTCTTTATAATGTAGACAGACTGTATTTTCTGTGAGGTAGGAAATGGTATAATTTAGATAAACACCAGTCTTCAAGTATTAATTTATTCTGCACATAGTTTCTCATAAGTCAGGCAGGAATGATCTTTCTGGGATCCCATACAAAGTTTGATCAAAACCATTCAGTTGCTACACTTACTGAAATTTACATAGACAGACATGACAGACAGTACAGTGATTTGAAAACCTTCCCCCCCCCCCCAGAATGCATGTAGACACAACTGACATGTGACTTCACAGAATCCAGACTGGGATATCTAAGTACTTACCCAGAATCTGGGCAGTTAGGCTAACATAGTGTCAGTCCTGTTCACAAGCTTTTCTTGCTCTGCTTCTCACCCGCATTTTATGCAGCAAGAATATAGCACAATCTCAGTTTTCATGCATATACACACACAGAGTGCTTAATATCTTTGAAATGTTATAATATTTATTACAGTATTCTATAAAAGCAAGGCGACCTTAAAATGTATTTTTAATATATGAGGCTGAGGTAAAGTTCTTTCTGTACATGCCATGAAGGCATATAGGACAAGTGAAAACACAGCTCCAATCATTCTTAATCTCAGCATAATGCCCCAACTGCTTTACTCCAGAGGAAAGAGTTGCTGTTACCCACTGAACAGGCCATATGGGATCCACAGCCCGTCTGGACATTTCGGAGAACAGGCACATACATCTTTTGCCCCTGGCAGAATTTAGAGATTCGACTGTCCAGCCCATAGCATCTCTGCTATACCAATTACGCTATCCATTCTCCTATATTTCTAATATATAATACGAACTATTTTCATTGTAAAAGAGGTTACTGAACTGCAGTAACAGCACTAACCTGTGGAATGATTTATTACTTCCATTGTTCCATATTGCTCCATCCACAACTTTCCCACAATAATGTTATGCACACAGCAGTTTACATTAGTCCAAGTGTATGCTTCACCCCACCTGAAATGATAATATAAAAATAAGGATATACACCAAGTTCCATTAACTTTTCATCCAATAATAACAAATAAACAGCATAAAATTGTACTGAGTTAAAAAGAATGAATGAAAAAGACAGTTTACTTTACATTTCAACATCAAAAAATTCAGGAACACGGGATATGATGCAGTGCCAAATGGTAAGTAGTTACTGACATTTTGGTAAAGTTTGCTGCCTCCACTTAAAGTGGCTAAGTAGTCCAACAAGAGTAGCCATGCAAAAAAAAAAAAAATTGTATATTATAAAGGTCCAAGTGATTGGAGTAGTAATTACATAGGATTAGTTTGCTATGCAGTTGGCAGAACCAAGGTGCAACAGCACCTGTCAGGAGTGTCACAGAGCTACTCCAGTTGCCTTTACATAGAACATACACCCATTTTTCCAGGATGGCTACTCTTATTGGTCTGTTTAGACCCTGACGACTGAGGTAGCAAGCTCCTCTAAATTGCTGATGTATATATACCGATACAGTGTCATAACCCAAAAGACTTGTATCTTCATCTACACCATAGTGATAACCTCAAATCTCTAAAATTTGGAAACATGTTGAAATCCAATATATGTTTCATTAATATAGACAAGTTACAATTAAGATGCATGGAGAAACGTAACTGGGTATAAATGTAAAGCACCCATTACTGCCATCCTATTGTAACCAAAACTGGAAAATGTAACTAACTTTCATAAAATGGTTGGACATACTGTCACCATAAACCTACCTTTCCTTACAAAATAAGGAAAGGCAGGTACATAAAAGGTACTTGCACCATGTACTATGTTCAGAAATACAAACAACATGCTAAAGCCAAAAGCACGATGCTGAAAAAAAGCTGCAAAGGCACTAAGAGCTGAATACTATTGCAATGGTAAGGTACCTCCTGGCTGGTAACAGCAGTTCTGCAACATGTCTCACCTGGGTAGTTCAACAGTCACTTGTCCTTTTGGCTGAATCTCTACACTTTTTCCCCAGAATTTAAGCTTAGGGTGAATTGAACCATGAAATATAAAGTCTTGGCAGTCTGCATGGAATGCTGATATTGGTGGGTGATGACTAACTTGCTCACACACAACCCTGAAAACATAAAATACACATTTGCATTATGGGATCTTACTAACAGATTGGCATGTGATATTTAATAATGCTGTAACTACCAATAAAAGCTCAGAAACCTCTAGAAATAATTCAGATGTAATTAAATACCTGATCACTTTATGAAGCTAAACACCACAATAAAATCATAATCTAATTATAGTACATAAAACAAATTATACAAAATTGGCTCAGAACTTATGTATCTGGGAATCACAAATAAAAATTACTGGAAAAATGAATTCTGGATACCCTTGTCATTGTCCAATATCAGACTTGTTTCTACTGCATTTATTTTCTAAAATACTAAATAACTTGCTATGGGCTTAGCAGACTGGGGATCAAATTCCAGAGGGGGCGAGATTTTCTGCACCCATCCAGGACAGCCCTGGGGCCCACCCAGCCTTCTACACAATGGGTACCAGGTCATTCCCGGGTGTAAAGTGGCCGGGAAGTGGCGCTGACCATCCACCCCATCTAACGGTAAGGTTAAATGAAGAGAAGAACTATACCTCTACTCCCCCTCTGGGCCTTAATGGCCTGTTCTAGGGTGAACTTTACGTTTAAACACTAAATAAGAGGATATATAAAAATAACTCTTGTTTTGAAAGACTGTAAAATATAGTACTTTACCTTACTTGAGGGAAGATCATGAATTACCAGTTAAGTGAGATTTACAGTTTCTACAGCATAAAAATTTAGACTGTGGTTTCCTGGATTAGACACAATGTAGTCACATACATGGTTACCAACATTTTCAAGAAACCTGCTGTCTACCTCTTCAGGGCAGAAGCAAAGATGATGATACAGGTTCCTCTGCCTCTTTCTCCACCAATCCACCACTGTTGCCGCTGCCACCACCACCACCACCACCACCACCACCACCACCACCACCACCACCACTCCTGCTCTTACTATTTTTGCTTTACTTTAATCAGTTATTTCTAAAAACACACGCTACAATAAGCTAAAACATACCTGTATCCATCTCTTTCTAACTCATATGTCTCTCCTAGAAGAGGGTTGAATGGTTTACCCAGTCGTTCCCAATTAGATGCCAAAGCACTTACAGCAAATGCAGCCACATACTGGAAAATAACAAAGATCAGCAAATTAGTTTTAAAGTTCTGACAGAAATGTGAGCCCTCCTAGGATGTGACACTGTGCAGTTTGGTACACAGATACCATGTTTCAGAGGAAATTGCTTTGCTCTTCAGGGTCCAGCCCATCATTAGTTCCTCTGCCTCTGACAGAATGCCCCTTGCATCTTGTAGACCGGCCCTTTATACTCGCGGTGCAGAACTCAGGCTTGGGGCAAGCACCACTGAGAAAACAGCTACAGTACTTTACTGAATTCCTGATTGAATTACCCTAACAAACTGACATCACATAGTCCTTCATTTGTATCACTAGAAAAATGTGTGTCATCAATTATACAGAACTAAATTACCAGAAAAGTGGGTAGGATTCCTGCTTTGTATTTTGAAGGCCCTGGATTCAAATCTCAGCCATCAGGCCGGCCCATTACTGAAACTGCCTGATCTAAAACTTTGGTCTGATGAGTAATGTTAACTTTCCACAAACACTGAATTTGGACATCATCATTTAACAGCAATTGCATTTGAAAATTAAGACACACCAAAGATATAAATATGTTTGGAGATTAACATTAAACACTATTTAAAACTAAAGCTGGGAATTCTATTTCATTATGTACACGTGGTGCTGTAACCCTGTATGTGCCCAGGTCACATGGGCAAAGTACTAGTTTAAAACTGAGCATGGCTAGTGGATAATACGGTAATGAAGTGGTTAATATGGTTATGAAGGTACCCAAGGGCTGAAACATATAATTCATGTAGTCAGGTAACTTCTTAGAGAGGAACATAAAATCCTGACTGCTGCAGGCAACATTCAAGTCACACACCTAGTGTGAGTAAGTCATAAGGAAAAAACGCTATGTCCGGGGATCAGAAATGTAGCTGCTTGGTTGTCACAGCTAAATGCAAGCTTCTTGCTGGTAAGTAATTTCTTACTTGGCATTCAGGAGTTGGCTTTTGTAGTTCTGGCAACCTCACTTGATCATTGGTGGTATTGCAGAAACAACAAGCCACATTCCAAGAAGTTATTAGCAATCAGTAAGTCACTACAGTTAGTCCATTTAAATATTAATACAATCTTGCCCATGATTGACAGTGTCAAGGTCAAGAATTCATCATCATATGCCTACATGACATGGTTCTTGATCACACACAGCAACAAAATTTTAAATTTAACTTATGCTTGGATTGTGTATACTGGCTACAATGACAGGGAGAATTAATCATGTTCACTAACTCGGTAAGGTGAGAGAAAACAATGGTTACTGTTTTCTGGTAACCATAAAATTTGTCTGGCTAACACATTTTTCCAAAAACAAACACACCCACACAATCACAAATTTGCGAATGACTGAAATCATGCGTTCACACTGGAAAAATGTCATCAAATATTAGAATACATACCATCAATTATACACATACATGTCTTAATAAGACTGTATTTAGTGACACAACCTGTCTGAAATGTTTAATTAGACCTTGACCTTAAGGCAGTTGAAGACAAAGGCATTATGTTCCTTCAAAATGTCAGAAAGTCATTGCCCAGTGACACAGTGTCATATCCCAGAAGAATGCATTTCTCATTACTATTGGATAATTGCTTGGTATTCATATTGACACCAAGCAGCCAGATATACAGACAACACACATTATTATTACTCAAATACCCTAAAAGATGTGAACCGTGCAGGTGTAAATGAACTAAAAGTTTGTAAAAGACTGTTCTAGGACGACACATAAGTAGGACTATGTCACAAGGAACACTAAAAATCCTTAATTATGTAGATATACATAGGTGGTGCACTATTCTTTGTGGCCAATACCTTTAGAGCTCAGATATGTAATTTAGTTGTCTAAACAGGAAATGAACCAATAAATAAAACTATACTAGTACAGCTGTAATGTTCCTTGTTGTGTTGTTCTTGTTTATGTGATGTTGTCAAAATGCTGATGTCCAGACTTTGTTAAATAGGTTGCAGTATGTATACTTTAACATACCAGCATAGTGGAAACAGGTGGTTCCAGCAATCACATTACTGTCACACACGGTACAAGGGTGCACCTTGCAGTGTAGGTTCTGATGCACGTGGGTTTACACTTGTGTAATAACAGCACGTGTTCTGAGTCTTACAGCTTTAACGATATCTATGTGTTACATGCAGTATATTTTACTGCACATTAATTTCTATACCAAGTTTAAGAAAAATTCTTACAAGTAAATTTTATTTTATTCCTGCTGTGCATTGTCATACATTCCATCTTTCATACCAACAAAATACACTAATTAAAACACAATAAAACAGATTATAAAATGTACTTTGTGTTAGGTGCCAACTCCTGCATGTTTTGGCACCAAGGTGCCATCTTTGGGGAGTTTATTAACTACAAAGATTGTAGGTCCAACACATATTTCAGGTGCTAGTTGCCCTCATTTCCATCATAAAAATTAAAAGTCATACAATGTTAAAATTCTAGATTACATATGTTAAGTACAAGACCATATTGCTTTAATAACAATACCACACAGTAATGAGCCTCTGTTGTTATATATTTGCAGTTGTTTATATTTTCTGAGTTGTGTAAACAAACATGTGCCAAAATATGATCCAAAGGGATCTCATCTGGCTGAAGCATACAGTGTATCTCGTGTCCGGCTATACAATGTAATGTTTTATAACTTTCAGTTTTTATGATGGAAGTGAGAGTGACCGACACATGAGAGATGTGCTGGGTCCACAATCCTTCATTGTTAATAAATTCCCTGAAGAATGCACCTTGGTGCTGAAACATGTAGGAGTTATCAAATATGAAGTGTATTCTACAATCTGTTTTATTTTGTATTATAGTTAGTGCATTTTTTGGTTTAAAATATGGAAATCTTACATGTATGTTTCATAGATTAACCCTTATCCCGCTAACATGAAGAATATGGTGAGCTCTTAATAATGCAAAAAGATGGCAGATGGGATTTAACTCAGTGTTCCAATGATTCACCTTACACATGCACAAGACAGGCAAACATGATCTTCCCTGTGCACAATCACTGTGTATAAACACGAACAGATTTTATGGTTGTGAACTGACATGTATATTTTTATGCAGGCTACTTGGTGGAAAATGTTGCACTTACCTGCATCCTGTACACTGGGTCGGCCTCTTCTGTTGCGCGTCTCAGCAAGTGTGCATATTCCATATACTCCACCATGCGTTGAAGGAAGCTTAGTGGTTCGTTGAATATCACAGGCATTGTGATCTTACTAAGCTCCTTCCCAATACAGTTCTTTAGAACAGACCAGATGGAGAAATCATTGCGGCTGAACATAGGCACTGGTAGTTCTTGCCTGAAAACACAAAAAAAATGTACAATTGTTAATCACATTATTCTAATTACTGCTTGTTTTCAGGTCTATCAAAGCAGAAAAAGAAAAGAAACAGAAAGAGGTTCACAGCAGAAATTGAGTACAAACTTCTGCAGTTCTGGTGTATTAAAAGTAATATATGGTTGTGGATGGCAGAAAATATAATAATAATGTATTTAACTGAAAATGGGTTGTCACCTGGTGGCAGTGGTTATTATGTATGTACATAAATATGAAATAAAGATAACATAAATATGAAATAAGGAGCTAAGAAATTTAAGTCACGAGGCCTACAAGAGAAGCATGCCATAGCAACTTCGAGTCTTGGGAACCATTTCAGCATTTGCTTAGACACAGGGAAACTGAGAAAAACCTGTGCCAAGGTGGCCGGTTGCAGGACCATCCAGATACCGACTTCAGGCCAGCAAACCGGCAACTAAAGAATATATACGGAACTTCAGTTACTCGACATGAAGGAAAGTGCCTTCACAGTACACAGAAAATATATATTCTAGGCTGAAACAAAGTTTTACATCTGTTAATCCTTTCCAGATTGGTTTCTATTCCAATAGATCTTATGCCAGTACATTTCAAGACAATAAATAGTTCACACAGCCGAAAAGCTATACACAGTTAAATTTTCTTGCTGGGAGAGAGTGGCACTTTCTTTAACTGACCTCAAAGAGCAAACAAATTCAGCAAGAAATAGCAATGCTTCAGCTCATTTGCAGCATGTAGATGAATATGAATGACTCATTGGTTTCCACAACTTAACATTACCTGTCTGTGTCCACCTTACACTTACTGTGTTCACAACAGCCTGCCATTTGCCCATACTCTGAGTCAAATCCAGTTCACGCCATTCCACACAATTTTTTTCAAGATCCATTTTAATAATATCAATCCTATTCAGTGCTTTTTGGTGATGGTGTGCAATGGTATGGTGTACAGGCAGTTTATTGATGGTGAAATGTAAGATACATATAATAAGCTCATCCAACTTCTATATCTCAATTACCCCAAAGACAAGGGGCATTATCAGCTTCACTTGCTGTCCATGAATAAGTATCTCCCCATCCCAAGCACTGCCACAAACAATTCACAGGTCTTCAAAGCTGATCCTTCTAGTTTTTTTGACCTGTGCGCCTCTCCCCCATCCCAAGTGCGTTACATAATATTCAAATGAATTCTGGTGCAACTGTGTACGAATATGCGAAGTCAATTTAGCTGTAACAGAGTGTGCTGTATTACATGTAACAAATGCGGCATGTTCAGACTGCATAACCAAACAGTTCGTTACGTACAGGCGTATTTTTATGATGGTAATGAGAGGAAAATTAAAATGAGACATGGTCTAGAAATCCTATGATGTGCATTTTAAATCAGACTGGCTATAGGGACCACCTATTAAAGAGTACAGGGGGTAGAGCGGCCAGAGAGTAAGGATGACCACTCACCTCCATCCAGTGTACAGGATAAGAAAAACTCCGGCTACACCTACACTCCTTCGTGCGTTTTCCTGACGAGCGAAGGAAGAACTTTTACCTCGCAAACAAAGTTAAAAAGTGAAAGGCAGAGTTGTCCCGACCCACGCCAGAACCGCGTATAGGGGGAGTAGAAATATAGCTCCACTCATTTCTAACCTCGTCGCAGAAGGAGTTGTAAAATTTAAAGACGATTTACTTAAAACTGGCGAGGAGTTTAAGCATGTGACGGGATAAACGAATTCTGCTGAGAGTGAGTGAGAAAAGTGTTCACCGTAAACAAAACGTGCTTTCTAATTACTTTCGGATGGTGGATCATTACACAAACAGAATAAATCAGAGTGTATCTCGTGTAACCTTGACCTGGTCTGACTTCTATATGTCCTCTAGAAGAATCCAATCAATGGAGCAACCACCGCCAAGAATCGACCAGGTTGCTGGGGATGAAGTGACGTCACCAGAACCCTTGCTGTTGGATGGAACCCGCAGGGTAGGAATCTGGAATAGGGGAGTGGGAGGAGGTAGAGAAATACGAACTGTAAATCAATATACCAAAGCGGGGGTGAAAGCACCGTCACTGTCAGCATATTGCGTCACAGGAACGCACGAGGAAGAGGAGGAGTCTGAAGAAGAAAGGTTGGCACACCTCTGTTGAGGAAGTAACATATTCAAAATATGGCGCTGTGTCGGTTGGTAAAGATTTGCGAACGTTTCGTAGAAGCGTGTTACCTTGTGAACTGCTTAAACGCCGAAAAAGGCGGCAGCCAGCTTCCTTTAAACGCCAGTGTCTTTTATCAATCGACACGGTGGTACATCTCAGTAGACCGAATGTTTGGTATCAGCACTGCTGGGAAAAAGGCTCAGATTTCGCATAAACTCCAGCTGGCTGCATCGACTCAACTATCCAGACCCACCTTCAGAAATAAATGTTTTTACAATTAAGGACAAGCCAATGATTCGAGCGGGGCACTACCCCTGCGCCCCCTTCCCTGGACCCGCCCTCTGTAATCCATGTATTTCCAGACAACCTCAAATTGCGCACACACGCGTAAACAGAAGTCAATACTCATGGGTTTAAACTACGTGGTACGGAACGCAACAGCCCAAAAGTTCACTCTGTTATACAGACAGGCATACCGTATCCTACGGCTGCGCAGAAGGCGGCATATCATGACCCAGTTTCGGCCGCGCTCTTGATTTTACGATAAGCCCCGCAAAATGGGAAAAGCACTGGTCCACGAAACCGCATAGGAAATTGGTTTCTTCGTCCTCACAGCCTATCGAAACTAGGGAGTGTCAGAACACAGTTTTGTTTCACCACTACAGGAGACAAATTACGTTGGTTGTCCACTAAGTCCAGGATTACAGTAGGATTAAAATTCCCTATAATAAAATCCTGAATCCGTCTGTCCTCCTTTCTGTTTCAAATGGCTATTTACATGACGATGCAGCCGTAGGAGTTCTTATTCCCTTCGTCGCCGCACTGTTAGTGGGCCCCACGAGCCGAAACGCTTCTTGGGCAAGCAACTAAACACAGCTCACTGGGGACCTCATGTGGGTGATGATCTTTGGGACGAAGAGGACTCGGGTGGCTTTGGAAATATCGATAATTAGGCTGGTTAGGATGCGTATCAAAACTTGTGACTGGAGTATCGGCTGTGGGCGCACAAGGGAGTGCACGTGAGCGCCAAGATTTTAACAGGCAAACTGTGAGAACATCGACCTCAGGACCACCATAACGTATATTTAATGGTCACGGAAATAATCATTTTTACAGAACACCTGTTACATACGATGAAGGTACACGTTTCTTCTAACTCCACGAATTAAAAAGCATACAAGGGCAAATAAAACCGCTGGACTTTTACTCGTATGTACAATAAACACTGTACCGAATAATTACACACATATACTGCAAAAGTTCAAAACGTTTGAACTTTAGCACTACTACATCGATGCTATGACCATGAACTCGATACAATAAGAACACGCACTAAGTGGTGCTAATATACAGATTTAAAGCAATCTCTGTAACAGGACTGGACAGGCCCTGGTTGTTCCAGCAGGGTGAGGCCCCAGGTTTCCAGACAATCTGCACATGAAGGCGGTGAAGTTGTCAGCCGTATGCACCGGCCGTCTTTACCCCCATGAAATATTCCTGGCACCCTGTTAGAGGCTGAGTCGATCTCAGGGCCATAGTGCGGCCGGAAGGATTATGTCAATAAAAATGGCACCATCGGGAATCGGACTCGCGACCTGCTGGCTTTTAGCGCAGTGCCTCAACTGCGTACCCCCCATTATACACAGCACGAACGGAAATTCCACAGCAAAGATAGACATTGAAACACAGGAACAGTCCAGCGTGGTTTTCACTGTCACCTTCTGTACCGTAATCATCACCACCTCTGACCACTCACATTCATACTAACAGAACAGCAACCGTCAAACAACAGCCTATACTTTAGACGTTTCTAGATAGAGGACGGTAATATAACAAAGACAATGCACTGGAAAATGAAACCCCAGTGAGTTCAACCATATGTTTAAATGAGAGACAGTCAAACTGTTGACTGGACTTCCACATTTCTTTGGCCATGAAGCAGTTCGCCCCGGTTTGGTGCACGTTCCCTTACGTCATGAAAACAAAGGGGTTGGTTAGGCAGGTGGGGTGATTAGCGCAAGCTGACAAAGGACATCCTACTTAAACGTAATTAGGCCTACATGTACCACAGTAGAATAATTTATATATTTCTAGTTTACAGTGACGTTACAACCTAAGCGGTTCTTCCCCTCCACCCCAGCCTGCTATCCAACGCGTTTGAGGATGGGGGGTCTCTTAACCCTTTGACGCCTAATGACGACTATAGTGGTCGTACCGCACCGCTAACCTCTAAACGTTGCATTTTATATATTTATTCAACACATATAGGTACTGAATATTTTAAACATGGTATATTCTCCGTTTTTTCCCCTTCAAAATGGAGTTTGTTTCATAAATGTAACGTATTTGGTTCCTGTATTATTCACATTTTATATACAGAATGTGCTAAAATTAAAAAAATAATTCCGGCGCCAAAAGGTTAATATGGAATATGAACCGAAGGACGGAAATAATCTCTCATTTGCAACTAGTGTCAAAGCTACAAAAGTGTGGAGCTTCATCCACACGCTCCCTGTACGTGTTTATGGAGAACTCTCTAGGAACAAATATGTTCATATGTCACTTTCACTTTTCTGTTTCAAGGCTTCTGAAAGCTATGGAAAACATTTATTCTTCCGCCCCAAGTCAAATGCCTTTCTGAAAAATTTACAGAGACAGAGGCTTTCCGGATAGCGCCTAATGGGAAAATGACACTGATTACTAACACGCAAGGGAAGCAAGAGCGACCGTGACCTACAGTTGTGGGGCAATGGGCGCATTGGCCGAAAATCAAATCTGAGACCTTCAGAATACACAAGAGATAACCATAAGGGGTTCGGCACACGGACACACCGAACTATCAATGGAAGGAAACCACCGTCAAACACAACTGCAAATTTAATGTCGAACATTTTTTTTTTGTAACACGCTATATTTTTCGGCCCGAAAAGACCATAATGATGCTTTACATAATAAAAAAAGTAAAGTGATCCCGTTCAGAAGGTGCTTGCTATCATTCGGTGCAGAATCTTTTGTCTTCCGGTTGCTGTCCAAAAATTTAAAGATCAAGATATATAGATCTATAATTTTGCCTGTTGTTCTGTAGGGGTGTGAAACTTGGTCGTTGACATTGCGGGAGGAAAGGAAGCTGAGGGTGTTTGAGAACATGGTGTTGAGGAGAATATTTGGACCTATGAGGGACGAGGTAACGGGGGAATGGAGGAGATTGCATAAC
>Ga0123355_10014509_pt1 | contig 12329 bp, 4 predicted proteins | sample TergutEmb28metaG_3_FD_89872 | JGI IMG/M metagenome (GOLD analysis project Ga0123355, IMG submission 89872) | Embiratermes neotenicus P1 segment gut microbial communities from Petit-Saut dam, French Guiana - Emb289 P1 | ecosystem: Host-associated > Arthropoda: Insects > Digestive system > Gut ...
CACACATCGAACCAGAGCAATACAACCCATGAAATAACTCAATAAATAAGTCGCAAGCTCCTGAGGATGGATGTATTAACATCCGAAACGTGTTGAGCATTAAATAACGAAATAATAAAGCAAATGACATCAAGTTGGTCGCTCTTTATTCAACTATCAAGATGATGCACGGTCCAATAGACGTAAGAAACATAATGTCATTAAGTTACAGCGCTGTGTACGTTTTTATTGATTCCGTCTGAAACGCAGGTTAGGAATTAAGGGAAGTAAGTTGAAGAGTTCGACGTGACATTCACTTTCATGACATCAACACAATAATTTTAATGGTTCATAAACACAGCTCTTTAAGCCATTAGATGTTGACAGCAGAACTGACGGTGACTCTGTCTGGATCTGCCTCATAACCTGGAGAACAATGGGAAGTTAAGGAGCGAGGTTTTTAATGGCTCCTAACAGGACTTGTTTTGAAACGGAACTACGTTGACCTGTCCCTGATTCGTATGATTCAACTGACATAACTTCCACATCGGAGTTTCTTTACAACCAGCAGCAAACACGGTTTCCTCCTACTTGCCATTCACCACAGTAACAAAACAATGAGGTCTATTAGGAAAAAATTATATAAGTATTGTGTACTTAACGCCTGCACTTAATCCAATAAAGAACATGGAGATGTTTTTAATTCTCTCTATAATGTAACGTTTGCAGTGCAAGCAACCAACTACAAAAACAATACATATAAAGAGGTAAAAAAAATCTTCTTTCTGTTGTTTATATTCGTTGAAGTCAGACCTTATGTTTAGGGAGTGGCGCCAGCCTTATAGTAAGTATGGCTGTCTGAAACGGAACATTCGGGAGTATCACAGCACAATAAAATGTTTCTTCCCGTTTATATTTATTGACGGGTTATTTATGACGGTTACAGCACCTCAGAACGGTAAGGTGATTGGTGAATAATGAATTGTAAAGTTTATGAACCGAAACGGTCGTCAGGGAATTGCTGTACAAACAGATGCAAAGATCGCCACCAGATCACAAACTAAGGACAGCTAACATATCTTGCGAAAATATTGCGAATTGGGGATCAGAACTGTATTCATGAAGAAACTATGATCTCACTCAGTTCTAGCAATGTTTGCTACCCTACAGAGCTGGGCATCTCGTCCTTCCATCTGATACATCAAGACGTACTGAATATACAACACTCTAGTTTTTCCTCTCCTTGTTTTGTTTACGTGGCGAAACTTCGAACTGCCGCTGAGAGGTGACCAGAGAGTAGGTTTTGAGAACAGGGTGCCGAGAACGATAGAAGAATGGAATTACAGGAAGAGCGAGAAAAGTGCATAAAGGCGCAATTCACAATTTGCTGTCTTTACATAATAAACAGTGCGGACCGGAGAGAAAAATAGACAAGTTTAACAGGGAAATCTCAATAAGAGAAGAGATCTGCTGAGGACGTAAGTCCGGATGCGAAGATTAAAATGGAAACCAAGAACGTGAGACAAGTAGCTCAGGAAGAAAGCAGCACAGAAAAAAAAACCAGAATTAAAAAATGATATAAATGGAGTGAGTTCAGCTTATGTGTACACAGATAAAACCAAATGTTGAGAAAGAACGCAAAAAGAAACTTTACGTATTGGAGAGGAAACTGGGTTTTAGAAATGAGGAAGAAACAGAACAGATACTGCCCGTATGACATTGCTTACTACAGGGCTAGAAGTGACTTTACGAGACAGAATAATAAATGAAACAAATAAGAAATCAGTTGCAATGGTAGAAGTAGTCAAGAAGTACAAAGCAAATTGAAAAGAATGACACGAGGCAGCAGGCTACCAAAATTAGTATAGACCTACATATATACCCTCAGAGAGAAGTGGGTGGACGAAGGAGGTATGAGGCACAATAGTTGTAGAACTCCGCACCGTGAAACGGAGTTGTCACATCCACTTCTTCAGTATGAAGAATATTTAGAAGGAACGAAGAAAAGAAAGAAAGGAGAACCAACGCAGACTACGCAGATAAGAAATGCGTATGAGCATAACAACAGCGTGGGTGGGGGGGGGATATGGTTAATGGGGGTATCGACCCGGCAGCTCCGGGTTGTTAAGCAAGACGGGGCTGACCGCAGGCGACAGGAAGGTCGGGAAATGAGTGGAAGAATTTGTTGTGACGATGCTGGACTCTCTGTGTTCAAGTAACAACATCGTCAGGATTGAGTGACTTTTAATTACTTAGCAATGAGGGCCGGGCTCGAGAGATTGTTAAAATTGCGCCATTTGGATGACCACAGAAGTTCTATGAAAATCGGCCAAATGGTGTACATTCAATAGGGACAAATACGCACAGATAGCTGGATTATCTCTTCAGCCTGCTGAAATTCCTCAATTGAGAATAGAATGATAAAATTTTGACCGTTACAAAACATTAAGTCTTATGGGGAGCAGAGTTACACTTTCACTTATTCTTAACCTCGGAACTAGACTGAAATGAGCGATCATCTTCCTGTCCCAGCCTCTTTACCCTCAGTTAAAATTACGACACAAAAATGGAACTCCTTCTACCTACAATTAATTACACTCGTCACTAATTTTTGCTAAAGCAATAATCCCGGCACTACGTCTTTACAATCAGTTGCAGATATTGCAGGATGTGTCTGGAATATGCTTTATTTAACTTCACTGTCAGCTGTAAGATTGTGTTGTGTCGATGACAGATGAATGAAATACGAGAATGGAACATTGGTGGAAAGATACTGAGAGGAAAAAAGGAAGTACTCGGAGAAAATCCTGCCCCACAATTTTTAAACCAAAAATCCCAAATGGACTGCTCTGGTAGCCACACTGCTTCTACACTGGTGAAACTGCACAGGTTATGTTACAGGGCATGCGTGGCAGACTGTTACATTTAATGCCGTAATGCCAAGTTGTAGGAATATCATTTTATTTGTTCGGAAGCCATTAAGAATGATTCACACACACACGTACATGTATAGACAGACATGACGATACCATAAATTTAGCACTCCTTGTACTGTACATAGCCAAAGTAACGCTTCGTGCGCTGTGCGTGTCGGAGGCTACCTGCTGCCGGACGGCTCGTGGTTCGGCCCACCTCAACATGCAATCTCGTAATCACACTAGAAGAAGGTCACTACGGAGCCCGCGTTTCGCCAGTTTTGCCCTATTATACCCCATCCCCTGCGTCTTTCACCACCAATTTTACCTCTATCATTACTTTTTTCCCTTTCTGTTTACGTCATCGTCCTCTGCTTCTTCTAACCAGAAGCAGAGTATGTATCTCTTAACATCACACTGCATAAAGCAGGAGTTTTTAACCTTTCTTTCGTTTACCGCCTGGACCGCTTTGAGAGTCTGGTGAAACCCACGAGCCTCCTATAACCGGCCAAAACTCAAAGTCGAGAACATGAACTCCACTCAGGGAATAAAACGCGTGGTGGTCACAGGAAACGTTAAGTAGCTACCGACTAGATGACAAGATGGATATTTGTGGTTAAGCCTCTTTAGGTTTACTGTCACAGTCACTTCAATTTTTATTCTTTAATATTCACAATCAATTTATTTGTGTCCGGCATTGTTATAAATTGTATCAACAAATTACACCTCTTTATTACCGTCACGCTTCCCCTTCAACCTGTTCACACGAGTGCCCGCTAAGAAATCCCAACCCAGCCTGTGTTAGCTTCACGGCCTCGACTCCTCAAGTTCAACAACTGTCTGATGCATGCCGAAAGGGCATAGAATGTACTGTTCCTAGTAACGCGGCAGCATCGTTGTAACCCGAGCTAAAAGCAAGCCACGTCCCTTCGCATGATAAACACAGTCATGAAATTAATACCAGTAACCTTAAAGTTCACACGCTCACATTGTACCAGTGTATAGTAGACAAGCGAAATTCTTTCTCACGTATCTTTGCATGTCTCTCCGCCGAGCATAATTTTTGATCTGGCTTCGAACCAGGATCAACGGTAACACTACTTTCAAAAAATGTATTTAAATGCATAAAACGGAGGCAGTTGATTTATTGAAGTTAACAAACGTTTTTGGACTCTAGAGGTCATAAATTACTTTGTTATCTACATTCATTATTAGGTGAAAAGCCGATTTTCAGTAAGGTTTTAGAGAGTATAGTATAATGTTGTAATTTTTTCGCAACCAAGTTTACGGAGTCCTTGAAATCTATCCAGGGATCCCCGGGTCCGTGTACCCCACGTTAAAAACAGTTGGCAATAATTTTTCTTAAATCCAGTTTATTTAACATATTTTAATTAATGCATGAAACGCATAAGCCATGCCAAGGCTTCCTTCTCAGGAGTATTGCATTTGTTTTGAATTTGTGTTAATTACTACTAGCGTCTGAAATAGGCGGCATCAGTTAGCTATAAAGTGTTAAATGTTATGCACGTTAGTTATCGGGCAACGCGAAAGATGACAGGATGGTAGTAGTTGAGAAAGGAAAGCATGATTACAGTAAATAAACTTCCCCTGGATTTTATGCTTCAGATGTCGTTGTGGCAGCAAGGTTAAGTGTTTCACCGTTCGTGCATATTACAAAAGTTGGTCTTAAAATGTATTATTACGAATTTCTTTGAGATAAGTGTTCGAAGTTTGATTTTATGTACAAACGAGGCCAGCAAATTACTTATAACGTAACACTGAGGCTCGTTCGTAATACCATTATTGCAGTGACGTAGCAACAATTATTACATATTCTGAGTGTGTGTTTGTAGTCTTTGGTATCAAACATGCAATGCGCATGCGCAGTATTATATTGTCATCTGTGGACTGCCCGGCTGTACAATATTTTTCCAAATTGTCACATAAAAGGCATGACTTTCGGAAAAAAAATTATTGAATATAAAATTGTGTTTCGATCTTCCCTACAACATTTGTCCTAAACACTTCTTATTTTATGAAGAAATGAGCGAGATACTGTTATATATGTGCATGGGTATTCATGCTAAGTACCCGTTTTTTTTGTTTATTGGACCGTGCATCATTGTGATAACTGAAGAATAAAAAACCAACTAGATGCCATTTTTCATTTTATTGTAGTTCTTATAGGCTCAGCATGTTTCGGGCACTACTATGCCCATCATCAGGAGTTCGCGACTATGATGTTGATTGTCACATTGGTCGTTTCGTTCTTGGTTTGCTGTATGTTGGAGGTTAGATGCGGTTAGGCTAGAGTGGTGTCCGGGCTGCAGCCCGGACACCACTCCAGCCTAACTACACCTAACCTCCAACTACAGCAAACCAAGAACGATAGACCAATGTGGTAATTAACATAATAGTCGCGAGCTCCTGATGATGGGCATAGTAGTGCCCGAAACATGTCGAGCTATAAGAAGTACAATAAAATGAAAAATGACATCAAGTTGGATTTTATTCTTCAGTTACCCGTTATTTTTGTCAGATTTTAATGAAACTTGATTTTTTCGACAGATTTTCTAAAAAAATAACCAATATCAATTTTCATGCGACCATCCATTCCCCACTCAACAAATACCTAGCCCTCATTCCCAGAGGTGTAAATCTGATCTGTGACCTTCATGTTAACACCAAGATTTAAAGTGTGGAAATTCACACGTACCCCCTCATACGAAAGAAATCGACTTCTGTAGGTAGTACTAACTGAATCCCTGACCTAGTCATGTACATTTCTCATACGGCCCCAAATTACTCATACAAACAACAGTATTCCGATTGTCGGGTTACCCCATGGCCGGACACCATGGCACAGAGTCCTTCATAAGCTATCACTAGCTTGGCTAGCTATTTCATAAATACAGTACTCCTTTCAGTAACTCCAAGGTTTACTGACGTAAGCACAAGAACATAGAATACTAGACACTTTCCTCAGCCACTTGCACCCCCTCCACATATAAAGCCATATTTTTAAGCCCCTCTTATAATATTATCTATTTATCGGTATCTAGGTGCTCTTTTCCCTTCCGTTATCAGACTAAACATTTGTGCACAAATCCTAGCTCTAAATTAAGTGTTATTTCTTTTATTCCTCACAAATTTTCACACCCGCATTACTCTTCTTTAACATCAATGAGGATTTTTAAATTTCGGGGTTAATACTGCTTACACTCTCTGTTACGTGACTGTGACGTGTTTTTTCACCGTATAGTCTGGTAAGTGGTGGTCAGTGTTTTGGCAGAAACAATGCCTCAGTATTCAAGAAAAGTCACTTTTATGCAAGCGATTACAGTATGTATCGTCACATTCGTGAAAATTTGCATATTGCATACCTTAGGTCGCCATTTAGAGCCCAGTGGTAGCTATGTATACCACCTGCTATAACGTTAAGATACTAAACATTCTGCTTACACTGTGCAATAATGTATTTCACACAACTCATAGAACAAACACAACATTACCAGATTGCTCGTTATAATTAACACTGCATTGTGTCCGCGTGAGCTGGGAATTGAATGTTTATATGTAATTTAAACGAAGTTCAGTCTCCGGTGTCTCACCGCGGAGATCTGGTTTCGATTCTGGAAAAGTTCTTATGATATTTGTGGTGTACAAAGTGGCACTGAGACGGGGTTTCCCGCGATTCATTCGTTTTTTCCTTGCTGTTATCTTTCCATCAATGCTCTGCGCTCGCGATTATGTCATTCTCTTTAGAAGGACAAATGGGCGAATACCGAAAATATCAAATAAACCAGTGCTCTACCGTAAATCGTGGATTTTGTAAAGAAATGCAGCGGCTTAATTTATCAGCAACCAGAGAATTATGCAGAACCTCAGGTTTTGCAAGTCCTGCTATTTTATTTGTTAGGTTTATTTAATGTAATTTAACTTAATTTAATTTAATGCAAGGATGCCGTACTTAATCCAGACACCTGTGATTCTGAAAATTAATAGGAAACAAGAGATATCCATTTCAAAAGTACGAATATTCACGCCTTGTAAAGTTATTTAGATAATATGCGTAACAGCAACGTCTGAAAAGTTGCCGATGTTACAGGGGCGAGTTGTGGGGTGCAAACATCCGAGCACTGGCTTTTATACCACACAACCACAGTGCGTCATCTTTCGCAGTAATCATTTGACCCAGCATGCAGAGGGCAGACGAAACAATGCAAACAGAACAAGCTCTTCGTTAAGAGAAAACCACTTAGGATGACCTAAAACTAAATGGCAATATTAGCGGCAGTGTGGATTTCATCTTGCTTACGACAGAATACCTTTGATTCTATAAGACATGAGAAAATTTCTTCGCCATTTTCTGTATCATGTGCTGAGAATGGCGATAATGAAGCCAAACGGACTGAAGTTTTGTAACCGAATTATCACAGATTTAAACACGTTTTATGAGTGAGATAATTTAGCGTAGAACTGGAACCCTTCTTGGCCTAATTGCGTACATCAGTCAAAATTACGTCAGCGCATCTGACCAGAAGTGTGAAGGCCCACGGCCACACGTGTCTGAAGCTGGTAGTAGAAACTGGCATCCCCAGTTACAAATAGCGCGCTCTACCTTCTGAGGTAACCTGACCGTTTGTGGCCGTTCTTCACAGTTTCAGCTCCATGTGCCACACTTATGATGATAAGAATACGTACAATTATTTGGAATTATTTAAAATTATTCGTGGAGTAAATACTGTGATAATAAGAATATTCAAATATGGTTGCGTGTTATAATAAACAAACTGTCCTTTGTTCTACCAGAGTATCCTGTTGGTTTATGTGATAGATAATCTGTGAGCTCGGAAACGAATTACTATAGATTACATGAAGTTGGGAACAGACAGTGCGGTTGAAGTTGGGTCGTCACGTTAGACGTTCTTTACGAGGTTAAAAATGAAGCCTGTGATGGCGACCATATCTGTCCGTCCGTTCGTCCGTCCATCTCTTACATTGAACATCGACTAAGTCTTTTTCGGATTAACTTAAAATTCGAGTATAGGAGTTCTTTACAAAAATTTGTCGAGTACATGTAATTTTTTTGAAAGCCCGCAAAGTGACAACTATCTTGCTTAAGGGTGCCAGTAACATTTTACACCGCTTTTCACATTTTCTGGCCAACGTGGGTGAAATTCGGCAGAGAAGGTATTTACGTAATTCCTTTAAGCGTTTGTGAGTGTCCTGGATATAGTGCAGTGAATGATATATTTTACCTAGAGGCGCAAAGAATTTTTGGCCCCATTTTTTTTATATTTTTCTTCCAATTTGAATAAAATACAACAGTACAGGTCCACAAAAATTGAGTGAGTGGGAATTTTGTAAAAATCGGTGGAATGAAAGGTATGTTTTAAATATTGGCGTAATTCAAAACGTGTCACATTTCTAAACTTTTCGTCCGATTTGCAGAAAAATCTGTATAGGATGTCCACAGAAGTTTGTTGAGTGATTCGGAATCTCGTAAAATTCGACAAAATAAAATAAATGTTTTACTGATTGTCTTTAATGAATGTATACCCCATAAATCCCACATTTACTGCCGATTTTCGTGAAATTTTGTGTAAGAGATCCGCTCTGCGTCCTGGAATGTCGTGATAGCTAGCGCAGGAAAGGCTGTACCTTCCTTAGAGTCTTAAGTGTAATTTCACTTAAGTGTGTACAGCGAAACGACATTTTTAAAAGTGAGAACGCCCTCGTAAATTCTGTGCAATGTGTCAGAGATTATATCACTTTCAGTCATGTTAAATCTCAAGAGTTTATCATAAATGTATGGCTTGTAGCTTTCCTATAGTTTGACTATGCACTGCACTTCAAGGAAAGGGGAACACAAAAGTGGTCATGTTTTGGTTTCTGCCAGATCTTGTCAAAATTCCTTGAATTTGTACAGTAGAAGGTCACACGGCAGCATGGCGAAGCATGAATAGATAATGAGAGACGGGTCTCTGATGTGTTTACAGAGGAACAGAGAAAAGAAATGTCGGGTAGGGGTGGCCAGACTTGATAATTCTGCAATAAAACGCAAAAATTCCCACTAAATCAAAAGGAGGGTGTGTGTGGGGGGGGGGGTGCGGCGGATGTCATAGTGTATACGAGGATTTGATAAGAAGCTTTGTAAAATGGTGACGTTATGGTACATTTTAGTGTCTCTAAGGTTCGTATGTTTGGTTATCAATATAAATTAGATAAAATAACATAAACGTTCCCCGTCCAGACCAGCCCAGAGGCACACCCAGCCTCCTGTAAAATGGGTACCGAGCCTTTCCCGGAGGCTGGGGCGTGCTGCTGACCACTCACCCCCTTCTAGTGCCGCGGTCATGGAAGAGTAGATCTATACCTCTACCCACCCTCTGGGCCACACCGGGCCCGTAACGGGGTCACTTTACCTTTACCTTTAATATAAACATCCGGAATAAGCCCTACCCAAGTACAGCAATTGTCAGATGTTTGATAATACATTAACAAACAAAAACTCAATTCAGAAGCGTATTAATAACAGGATTAATTCCAGGAGCATTTGCCAATATTCAACCTTCCAATCTGCTATCGAAAACATACAGATTAATATAAAAAAATATATATAAGTATATATATAAATATATATATGTGGAATTGTTGTTTTGTCTGTCGTTTTTATGGGTGTAGAACCTTGTCTGTCATATCAAAGGAAGATGTGTGGCTCGAGGTTGGTGTGTAGATTGTTTGAACATAAGACAGAAAAAGTAACCGGAGCTTGTTGAAAAATTGATAATCAAGAGCTTCGTAATTGTCACTGCTTTAGTCTTCCCCGTTACATTACAGAACAATAACTCAAATAAGAACTCGACCGCATATTCCTACATCATTTCCATTCTTTTATTCACTGTTATTCAATCATTCGAGTTATTCATTTACTCCTTTAAAAAATCACCAGGTCAAAACCCTATTCTGAGCAACATAGAAAACACACAGATACACTCCTGAGGTCTGTTTCTGAGCTTATTTGTGTTACGTCACGGGCTACGTAGAGTTATAGCTGTGATTTAAAGGTTTAAATATGTCGATGAGCTTAGGCGAAAGAAATCTATGTTTGATACTCATATGGATTACTTACAGTGCGCATCAGAGTCTTTCCAAGTGGAATGTGGTTTAATGTTAGTTGTACTAAACAATAACCCACACGTACGTATAAATGTCCACACAAATGAGTCATGCATTAAGACATAAAAGAATGACAATATGACCCGAAAAATAAATTAACGATAGCGGCTTTGCTATCAATTAATTGCAAAGTTCTGCCTTCTGGCCCCTAACTTTACTGTCCGCCTGGAAATACGTAGATTACCCTACTGATGTTCGTCCTAGATTTCCTCAGACCCTCGAGGCGAATGCCGGAATTATACCTCAAATTAAGCAAGGATTCCTTTCGCTAGATATGTTAAGTTCATTTTTCAATACGACTTTAACCACCGACTGGAATGTGACACGTGTGGTCTGGTAGACACGTACCCATGTGTTAGAGGTTACCGTAAAGATAAGGTACTCTGAAACCTCAGTAACATGTACTAGAGTACAAGGTGTCACATTCCAGAAGACGATTATCTTTACAGTAACTGTACAGAGGATGTCAAGCCACAAACACCTCCCATTAATCATAGCAGCGCGATCTGAAGAGAACGTCGCTAAATAAACAAACACTTTTAATTCAACTTGACAGTGGCTGAGAACAAGATGCTGTGCAGAATGTTTGTGTCTTGGTGGAAAGAAATAAAAGGAAGACAGAGAAAATTAGAAAATGAACAGCTTCATAATATTTACTTCTCATCAAATGTTGTAAGGGTGACTAAATGAAGGAGAATAAGACGGCCAGGTCTGTACTATGCGTAGGAGAAAGGTGAAATATATACAAAATTTTCGTCTGCAAACTTGTTATGAACAGAATATTTGGAAGCAGGAAAGCACAGACTGGAGGGCAGATTTAAAGTGGATCTAAATAAATAGGTTCAGAATTTGAGAACTGGATTCATGTGACGCAGCGTAGTAACCAGTGGTCTCCTGTTCGGAACAAAAGAGAGGCACTGGGGTGGCTCAGCGATCGTTACTTCCTCGTCGGCTTTGATCCTTGCATTGTTTTTTCATGGCGCAAAGGCCCCTAGTATGCCAAGGCCTCCTCCTTATCGAGGCTATACGATCACATTTAATTAAAGCACACCACACTCAGCGGAACGCCTCTGGACGAGTGATCGGCCCGTCTCCTAGACCTCTACCTGACAAGAGACAGACGTCCATGTCCCCTACGCGATTCGAACCTACAGTCCCAGCAAGCGAGCGGTCGCAGACCCACGCTTTAGACCGCGCGGCCACGGGGATCGGCTGCTCCTTGCAATTAATAACTTCATTTCTAAGTGCTGAGTCGGTGTGTTAAGTTACTTAACAATCCATTGAGTTTGTTTGTAATCTAGTTTATTTCTGTGTTTTCAGCTAAGCTGTGAGACCACTAGCTTCTCAAGAATCTTTGTACGCGAAACAAATTAACCAACTGGTTATTTGGTAACAGTTTACGTATGTTTTAATTTACACAAGGTAGACTAATATTAATGCAAACAGCTTGTAAATTATTGAGAGTCTTTCATATATTTATTTCTGTGGCACAAAAGTCCAAATCGGGCCTTGGCCGCCATGTTTTGAGATTTATAAATCGCAATTTCGCTCACACACTCGGTAGTACTCCCATGAGCGAGTGGTCAGCCCTTCGCAGAGGTCTCTACCCACACAACACACAACAAACACGACGAACGCCCAAGCCCTCAGAGGGATTCGAAACCGCGATCACGGTAACCAAGCGGCCGCAACCGTAAGCCTTAGAGCGCCCGACCACCAGAATCGGCTTCAAATACGTATTTGTCTGTGCAAGGTAAGACAAGGCAACAGTGAACCTCGACTCTTCAATTCAGCGGAAAAATATAAGTACAGTACAAAAACTTGGCCAACCTTCCTCTCTGCGTAAGTTTCATTCTTCGAGTAATTAATAATAATTATTGTTATTATTCACTGCAATTGGGTTGTTGCCCGGTGGCAGTGGCTCTTTTACATGTAAACAAAACATGAAATTGGTAACTACTAAATTTAAGTCGGGAGGGCTACATGAGAAGCAAGTAGTGGCAACTTGGAATCTTGGAAACCATCTCAGCATTTGCTGACCTGTGTCGAGATGGCCGGTCGCAGGACCTTCCGAATACTGACTTCTAGCCAGCAGTTCGGCATCTAAAGTAAAAAAAAAAGCAGTGCCCTCATAGTACAACAAATACACATAAGATAACAACACACACAAGACAACTACAACAATACACACGGTCAACCAACAACAATTACACAAAAGACAACTTAAAACTAGCAACAAAACACACGAGACAA
>Ga0123355_10014510_pt1 | contig 12329 bp, 5 predicted proteins | sample TergutEmb28metaG_3_FD_89872 | JGI IMG/M metagenome (GOLD analysis project Ga0123355, IMG submission 89872) | Embiratermes neotenicus P1 segment gut microbial communities from Petit-Saut dam, French Guiana - Emb289 P1 | ecosystem: Host-associated > Arthropoda: Insects > Digestive system > Gut ...
AGTTAGTCGCAGACTCCTGAAGATGGTCGTATTAACGGCCGAAACATGTTGAGCAATGAATGAGTATTGAATAAATAATAAAATAAGTGGCATCAAGTTGATTTTTCTCTTTACGCAACTATATCTCTATAACTTACACAATTTCGTTCATGCAGACGTTAAAAGAGCTATAAAATGTATGCACGGTGAACAACTTCGAAGACCTCTCTCTGTTACTAGATTTTCAGTTCTAAGTGCTCAAGTCTGATGCACCCGTATGAGTAGATTAAACTTGTTATATCAATAGATTCACACGCATATTTCCAGTGTTTACACAACAAACACGTCACGACTGAAATAACGCTAAGTATAAATACAAAAGTTGGAACAGTGATACACACTAAGCGGAACAATTCTGGCGTGTTCGCTCTCTTTGACTTAACTGTATCGAAAAACCGCAAAGTTGCGGAAAAAAAAGCATTTTGGGAATAAAAATTGTTTCATTTGTTAGCAATGGCATTTCCCACTCCGCAAATACTTAACGAGTTCCAAGCGAGTTACGCTCGAGATGCAAGCAGAAATGCATGCATGTTTTCATGTACAGTGTCTGTCGCCGTTTTCCGATTTCAACCAAAACTGAAGTGGGTCAACTGAAGTGGATCGAGAAATTTAGGTTTCCCATTATTAAATTTCATACAAATCAATTCAACCGTTCTAGAGGCGGTACATGCGTTCATACAGCCATAAGGAAAAGTACTGAGGGTACATAATTTGAACGTGTTGAAAGCGCACGTAAGCAGTAACTCCTCAAGGTCAGCGAGTGAAATATTCTATATTCCGGAACAATTACGACAATAATAATAAAAATCAGTCGGGGGTCAACATTACAAACGAAATTTTTGTTCTATCCAGTTCTATACCGTTTAGTTGCCATCTGCTGGATCGTCCTTTATTAACCGACGCAATGTATTTATTGCATAATCCGCATGATGCAACTACAGGGCGTCTCTTTAATCGTTTGCTGAGCAGCACAGCTGTCACAGGATGCCATGCTAACGCGCTCCCTGAGACAGTATGTACGTGGTGTGGACGGTAGAGAAATTCAGTACTTCGGGCCTCGGACTGGGATGTGACACTGCCTCATTGGGTAAGCGGTGTCCGACATTTCGAGACGACGCTGTGGTTTCATCTTCAAGAACAGAATTCAACAGGAACTTTCATCTTAAAGGACCAAAACTTCCAAGAAGAATTCATTTTGGACATTACTTACTCACTCCATGGTGCATAGTCCTTCTTGAGAAGCTAACTGGTTTGCAGTTAGTCAAGAAATTCCCCGCATTTTATGGAACCCGAAGGTTCATTACAGCACTCAAAAGCGTCCGCCACCCATCCCTATCCTGGGCCAGCCCAATCCAGTCCACATACCCACATCCAACCTCCTGGAGATCAATCCTAATATTATCCACCCATCTACGCCTAGGTCTCCCCAGTGGTTTCTATCCCTCCGGTTTCCCTACCAAGACCCTATACGCCCCTCTCTCCTCGCCCATACGCGCCACATGCCCAGCCCATCTCATTCTTCTCGGTTTTATCACCCGCACAACATTTGGTGTTGGACATTTCCTTTGGAAAATTAATACTATCTTTAGGGTCTCCATGACTTAAATTAGAGAGTAGTTTTTCACTCAAACAACATTTCAGCCCTCCCATTTGAAACCAAAACGTCGGCGACCAAATACCCAGTGTGCGGCTTCACATCCCAGAAGAAAGGAAACCTCAGACATAATGCTGCAAAAGCCTAAAAAGTGACAACTTTACTCCGTTAGTTTCCGAACAAAACATTCCATAAACTACTGTGTCAACAAGAGGGAGGTTTTGTTTCACCTTCTCTTTTCCTACAGAAACCAACAGAATTCACGCGCGTCTGTCATACATTAGTCACAGCCTTGCAGCATGGCGTGCACGGACACAAACTTACCTTTACCTGCCACGAACAGGCGCCACTGTATGTCGGGCACGCCTTCCTACCAGCCACTGCTCATGCAGAGGCTATAAACAGCGAATTAGGTACACTACCAAGAAAAATAATGGTTCGATACCAGGCCAGTCTTTGTAAGATTTGTGGTGGACAAAGTGGCACTGGAACAAGTTCTCCACTAAGTATTTCGGCTTTCCTCTGACATTATTATTTCACTGCTGTCCCATACGATTTACATGTTACCCTTAAAGAAGGGCAAACGGCGAAGCCTGGGAACCTTCCAAAAAGCAATTTCCTTTTGGAAATGGGGGAGCATTGGATAGAAAAGTACTTTCGCTTATAAAAATGATGTATAAATTTCACGCGTACTGCTTGCTGTCTTATCGCCAATACAGGGGTGCTGAAAAGTCCTTAGCCCGACCAGGAAGGAAACAAGCTAGTGTTTCTGTCAGAATGGAGTGAATTTCATTCGGCGCCTTGCCTTGCAGGGAAAAAAACTTGATGACAGCTCGCGTCTCGATGTTGTTGAAATCGTGCGCGACCCTGACATGTTTCCGAGCTTGTTTCCTTCCTGGTCGGGCTAAGAACTTATCAGCATCCCGGTAAAAAGATTATGTGTTTTTGTAAGAGGGACAAAACCCAGGTGTTGTCAGACTACCGGACTGATGCAGGTTCCAGTTCCTAGTACAGTTTTATGAAGTTTTTTTTTTTCCTTTTTTCCTTCTTCTTTCTTTCTTTCTTTCTGTTGTGGTATACTTTTCGGCTCTTGGAAGCACAACGCTACAAGCCCAATGATAGCGGATTCGATTCCCGATGATGTAACTGGAACTTTTCACTCACTTCATCCTTCCGATCGCACTACGGCCATGGGGCCGGCTCAGCCTCTAACAGAAATGAGAACCAGCAATATCTCCTTAGCCGGTGTTTGGGGCTGGAAACCTTACCACCTTCATTTGCCGACCGTCTGGAACTCAGCCTCCTGGAACCCGCAGGGGATGTCTACCCATGTACAGGGATTGCTGTACCTTTTCTTACCTTTCGGTCGGTTACTTTTCGTACACTCACTAAAACAACCTTTACTTGCAAACACATGACCTAGTATCATAGAGTGATCATACGCCACTAGCTAAACAACGTAAATGTGCAGGTTTCAGCAACAGAACACGGTGTCCGCGCTCTCCGAATCACACGTACTTCCATTCCGCTTACCGCAGTGCAAGAACTTCGACCTTGAATTCCTGAAATTAATAGCATACAAAAGCATACCTGTTCGTAAAGTTGTCTTGGTCATCTCTGCTGGTACCGTCTACATCTTGAGGCTGTGGAGAGCATTCCATTGTTCCCACGGGCGTGTGCATTATCCTGAGTACAAACACCATACATAACACAGATCATCCTACACACATTTTTATACATTACTTGCATAAATTAAATGAAGTAAACGCAATTAGATGTCAAGATGTCAGTCCAACAGCAAATTTCAACCCCCTAAACTAATATTCCGGACAGGGTGTCTAGAGTGCCGACGAGAGGAAGATGAAGCGGGTACAAGTGTTATACATATATATATTTGGCGGGTCCGCCCTAGCTGGGCGGGGCCTGAAAAAAATTTTCACCCGGGCATGAACCCCCTCTCGACAGCCCTGGGTTTCTATTAACATATACATGCTAGGGTCCTAAACTATGAAAACTGGGGAAACAGCACAAAAAAAAGAAAAGCACATAAATTACACTCACGCGCACACTAACACCGCAGGAGATGCGATGCAAGATTTAAGAAGTCTAACGTAACAGCAATTAATAACTGTGTTTTAACGTTAAAAGCAAATTATCGCATCCCATTACTTGACTTAAAATAACAGAACGCAATTGCTGTTAAAGACTTTTTAGTTTCGTGGGGCCCTCAAAACGGTTGCTGTAATACAGGTCAGCAACAGGCTACCCTGTTCAACATGTTGGAAATGGCATCCTCACTTTCCTGTACGACTCCTCTGAAAATCGCCAAAGCTTCACGGTCATTTGACAGAGGAGGAGAGAGGGATCATCTTCCATTACCGTCTTGTGCTAAACTAACTGCATCACGAATCGACTGTACGTGTGCCGGGTTGGTTTAGTAAGCGTACTTCAAAACACAACCACAGAACGGACGTGATACACAGACCTCTGCCTCTGGATATTGCTCTTCGACGTACTGATGCAAACCAAATATACGTGCCCCAGTTACTGTTTCCCTTAGTGTGCGAGATGACACGGGCTAGGTCATCATTTGGTTAAATTCTGTGCGCAGTAGGCCAAGATCTATTAGGCCTACCACACTAGATGTTCCGCTAACTAGTTTCTTTTCTAAACAGATTCTATAAAAGGCCTATAACAAATAAATGTATTACTTTAATTCATCAACCAACGAATGCACAATAATTTTACATAAAACAATTTTAAAACACTTTAAAACACTCCGACATGTTTCGATCTTGTCAGATCATCATCAGGGAGCTTTGTACCTTGCTAAAGTTATATTACGGTATTCACATTCAATTCTTATTTGCAAACGAGGTGTTGTGGCAGCATATCATGTTGTGTTGTGGAGCAATGGCTAGGTGTGCGTCCTACGACGCACACCTAGACACCACTCCAAAACACATCCCCACACAATATGATATGCTGCCACAGCACCTCGTTTGCAAATAACAGTTGAATTGTGAATACCGTAATATAACTTTAGCAAGGAACAAAGCTCCCTGATGATGATCTGACAAGATCGAAACATGTCGGAGTGTCTTAAAGTGTTTTAAAACTGTTTTATGTAGAATTATTGTGCATTCCTTGGTTGATGAATTGAAGTGATTCTGCGAAAATGCATGGTGCTACAATAAGATTTATAAATAAATGTATTGTTGAAGATTAAAATCTTCTGAGACGTGAAGCTGTGCCGTTGTGCGAGTAGTTACCGACGTTTCGAAAGATATATTGGCGTTCATCTTCAGGGTCCGGCAGGTCCAAGAAAAACAGCCCAAGATAGACACTGTGTTATCTGACGTTAATTTGTTTCTTTCGCCGACAGCATTTCAGTGTGTAATAGCAGTGTCTAAAAAAACTCGAGTAAATCATAGAAAACAAAAACGAATACAACACACTGTTGATAGGAAGACGTCAATATTTCTCTTCAGTCAATCGCCTACACGCTTCTGCGTAGCTGGACCATTATCAAGGGGTGTCTTTCCTATAAACAATGTACTTTGCTGGTTTTAATTTGTATTGCTGAATAACAAAATACACGGCAACACGCAGTGTTATAAACGTAAGTAAACTACTGGGTAATATTAAACGGAATTGCGTTTAAGCCATTAATGCCGAAGTTTTTGAAGAAAACTTGCATCAACATTTCAACACCTACAGACTATGTCCAGATATATGGAACTGGGATTAAAATACATTATTTGCCCTCGATGAATATGTAGCGAGTACCATTCGATTTGGTGGGGGGGGGGGGAAAAAAACATTTTAACTTAAATATTGAAATAATAATTTTTTTTATATTTCGAAGTCTTGCATTAGACCTGATCATCGGAAATCCTTCGTGGGTATGTATGACGGAACTTCTCGTACGGTACGTAATCGTACAAGACCACGTGATGTTGCGAGGAATGCGCGTAGCAACTGCCGATGACCCATACGTCTCCAGTAAGCAGCGTGGGTACGAACCGGTGAGCCGAGTTTGTGTTTAACACACGCAGTGACCAGCGATTGTGGACAAACCAATGGCCCTGTAATATGTCCGTGTAACTTACTTAGTCTAAGATTGCTTCGATCCGATACTGTCTGTGAGCACACAAATTTATTTGGCACCATTTCAGTTGGAACCGTAGCCCCTACTTTACACATCACAGTACGCCAGCAAAACGAATTTAGACGCAGTTCTCTGTAAAGTTTCCTTTATTTGACATAAATGGGCTATGGCATCACCACGGCACATGTATTTTTATCCTAACATTTGTCAAATTGTCCCTGTCTACGCCTTGAAGACACTAGAGGCGTGGAGGTATAGCTCCACTAATTCTTAACCTCGGCACTAGATAGAGGTGGGTGCCTACGTTGAAGTTGGCTACGTATGGTTAAAATCCACCCGCACCACACCAAACGTAACCGAAGCGAAAATAATCTCTCTTAAATTCCGGCCGGTTTGTTGCGTTTCGATACTTTTCAGTTCATGCTAATGTACGCTAGGTCGACACAAAATATCACGTTTCGAATATACAAGAAATGTCCTTTGGATTTTATATCTATTTTTGGTCGCCTAACAATACCTCGCCGACGTGAGTCGTGCTTTCTATTATGCAACAATTCTGAGAACAAGATTTTGGCGACAATTTGCACCTTCTTTTCACTGGTAAAACTGCAGTACAGCAGAACTTCGCTTATCCCGACGCTGGTTATCAGGATCGGCTTGGCCCTTCGGGTAAATTTGTCGAAAATTCCGATTATTGGATCCAGTACAGCGTTATGGCTTCTAGAAATTCGAATCAGGCGTGGTCGAAACGTGTAGACACAGGTGTATACTGTAAAGACTAAAAGCCGAACTTCAAACTGCCAATGTAGCCTATTTTCAAGGAAAAATTCAATGATCCGAATTTCCTGCATATCCGGATGGCTCGCGGTCCCAATTAATCCGGAGAAGTGGAGTTCTACCTATTTTATACGATGAATTATACACATGGGCGATACAAATTCGATTTATTGGGTTTTGACCAGGTTAAAACGACTCATATTTTGGCTTTTGTCTATCGCCCGGTGTACACAACGTTTCGGAAGCTGCAGGTGTGTCAGTGTCTCGTATTTTTAACACAATGGAGGGTGGACGAAGTCCAAGAGCTGGGTGGTACCAACTGTACCAACTGTAAGCTGTTGTCAGTTGCATGCTACAATCCATGCGAAAGAGAATAAAATCTTTGTTCAGTACAGTACAGATGCGCGTAGCTTAACGACGGGGATACGTTCCGAGATATGCGTCTTCCGACGATTTCGCCGTTGTGCGAACGTCATTGAATGTACTTACACAAACCTAGATAGTATAGCCTACTGCACACCTAGTCTATATATAGCCTATTGCTCCTAGGCTACAAACCTCTACAGCGTGTTACTGTACTGACTACTGTAGGTAATTGTAACACAATGGCATTACAATATAATATTACATTATATCATAATCTTATGGGACCATCGTCGTATATGCTGTCTGTCGTTAAGCGGCGCATACCTGTCATAGTGTCACATGAAATCTTAAATCGCATCTAACCTTTAGCCGGGACAGCAATCACTCTACGCAACGACACGGGTTGTCCGCTTCCCAACAGAGACAAAAGATGTTTCTTTCCTCGAAAGTGCCCACCCAGATCGGCTTTGCAAACCATACAGCCTCCTACTCAATTAGCACCATGCGCTCACCTCTATCAAGTGCCGAGGTAAAGATGGGTGGAGCTATATTCCACCCCCCTATAGGCTCTCATGGCGTGAACACGTGCATCATCACTTACCCTCTACGGCAAGTAATTATGCATGCGAGCGAGAATAAAAGATGTCTGGAATTTTCGCACGGATGACAGTTGTGCTGTAAATGTTCGAATATGTAAAGGTATGAAGTTGTTCCTGTGAATGTCATGAAGCAATATGACGAAGTGTAGCTACAGCTCCACTCATTCTTAAACGGGGCACTAGACAGAGGCCCGTAATCAGCTTTATGCCCCAGCCGCTCTACTCCAGAAAAACAGTCCGCAGGGTACATTTAAGATGAGACTGAAGACGCCCCAAGCCGGTCTGAACGAATTGGAGTAGAAAAATCTCTTATCCCTTGCGGGAATCGAACCGCGATTCCCATGTTGTTCAGACCGTGTTTGAAAATGTTCAACTACATTCGCGCAGCACAAATTACACCATTATTTCCCCATTAATTCTACTGAATGTACATTCCTATAAAGGTCACAGTATTTCGGAATGAGTTGCCTGTAGTTGGTAGACAGGTACTAAATTAATCCCAGCACAACCCAAAAGGCCGCCAGTTTTACACTCACCGCTGCGAGAACCTCAAATATCGTATCAACAATTCTCCAAAGTTTTATAACGAAGACTACTTATAAAATATGTCAACAATTATAAAAGTAATGTCCCTTTCCATGCGTGTTTTGAATATGGCTACAAAGGAACGTATAGTTTTAAAGGAAGATGGTGACCTGCTGCTTCGGGTAAGTTAGGGCGATATTTAAATAATACCTATATTCAACAAAATGTCAGGTGTCCTGGATAGGTTAAAGTATAGGGTATTTTCGGCCAAACCGTACACAAACCACAAATTAAGAGACAAGTATAGAACACTACACTAACAAACCTCGAATTCAGAGATAGGTGTACAAGGACACTATCGTGCAGTTGAGGATTCAGGATCTTGGAAGCTTTCTGTACACATACATGCAGAAGTAAACATTCTTTTACGAGATCTGAGGTTTCCACAGCGCTGATGTTGATTCACGTCAAGTGCTCCTGAAAGCAATGAATTCCTACGAAACGTTGGGAATCAATAACGTTACTATTCGGTCTAACAACCCATTGAGACCTGAATTCACATTCTTTTGTTGCAGTACACAACTAACGTCTAGAGAAACGAGATGCAGCAAATTCCTCTTGTTAACATCTGCTGTCACTACTGCATGTCCATTTGGCATGGCAGGAAATGATTCCGTCATTAATCGTACACAAGAGATGCAATCTAATCAAGAATCTAATATCAGTTTCCGATTGCATTATTAATTTTACATTTACTTCATCTTAAATGGACTGTAATAAATACATACTCTGCACCAGATCAACCACTGCCACATTACGTACTGAAATCGCAAGCAGTACAATTTTGTATCATTTCACCTAACAGACCTCTGGGCAACCTCGTCACTTGCTATAGAACTTACAAACTTCGCATACCACCATCGGGTATAGTTATAACGCTCACAATCTTGCAGACGATAAGGATCTTGTATCAGTCAGATCGGAAGAACAATGATTTACAGTCCGGACCTCGAGCGTGAAATCAAAGGTGTACAAGGGATTATAAGGTTATATCACAAGTTAATTTCATTACAACATTCAATTTTGAGTTATTTATCACTACAACATAATAGACTACATTGCTACTTCCAAAACTAGAGTTTCTCTTGTATTACATAACAATATATGCTCTTCAACTTATCTTTTACAAACAAAACAAAATCTGTACTTTGTTATGACAGGTTTCAGCCTTCATATTTCCAATATCCAGAAAAAGAAATTCTGTCTCCTTACGTTATCTGCTCTAACACAAGCAATGCAAGCATCGCAAGTAAAGAATAAGTTCACTTAGAACAACGGAATGTAAGTGTAAAGGAAATAACAATGACAATGGACGCGCTTACCTATTTGTGACTGGGCAGTGTGAAATGACCCCACTTGGATTATGAACTGCGCGTGGCGGACATCTGATTTCCCCTCCTGAACAGCACTAGTGATTTCAACATGCGTTAGTAACCCCAGGTTCCCTTCCCTAAACACTGTACCTTACAGTCAACTCGTCTACACACAACCCACAGCACACTCGCACGCATCTTGTCACGACGAACTTAGCACTCTGGAGCGACGTGAACTCGCCCTCAGTCTGTAAGAATGCAATATGGCGGACAGGTATATTAGCGCGGGTGCGCGCTCTAGTGGTGGCGGTCGATGTCACGGATAAGAGCTTGAGCGATTACGTCATCGGAAGAGGGGGAGAACGATGGTGGGGACAAATTTACCATACAACGTGCAATCTGCAGTTTTTGATTATTCAACGTGCAATATCTGGGACTGAGAATTTTCAGCTGCTGGAATGTTGTAGGAACGTGGTCGAGCGTCAATTTCAGCGGCTATCAAATCAGTATCACAACACGTCTCCCACTCTCTAAACAAGCAGTGGCGATGAGCAGCGTGAATGAATTCAAGAGCGTGCACTTTCGCCTAAGACAACAATACACCCATCTCCTTGCTGCGGTGTAGAACGTGTAATATATCTGCTGACGTCCGGCTGGAGAAACTGGTTTTCAGTAGGCGCCCAGACGTCGATCAATAACTCCAAACGACGACGCGATGGCTGCATCGTGCGTCGTATATTATCCAGTTACTGTGTATGCTGCAAAAGAGCTTCACCCATGGAAGGAAACTACGCGTAAAAATATATGTATATATATATATATATATATTTATTTATTTATTTATTTATTTAGTTAGTTAGTTATCTTTATTATATAATCTGCCGCCCTGAGAGTCTTGAAAGTAATCGAAGACACATATTAGTATAAATGCGAGCAGAACTGTCAGGATCTTCTTCCCGCCACCAGTATGTAAACGAATACAGAGTGCGCTTTGCCGGTGGCAAAATCTTCGGAGCATAACTTACGCATTCCTGCGTCCTGAATGCGTCTTTAAGATCGATTATAGGCAAAATAATAACTTCGCCTTACCATATAAAAATGATGGTCACAAATATTTATGGGATAGTTTGTGACTATCTCTAACCCTCTGTGTGTAGACGTTATAATGTTGCAGTTTTTCTTTGTTTCTTAGTTCTGTTTTTAGAATATATCCAAAAATGAGTTGTTAATGGACTGATTTAACTGGGTTAAAATCGATGCATCTGCTCTTCTTTTCAGGCCAGCCAAGAAACGGAAGGAAGATGCCGGAGGGTAAATTCAATAGGTCACGTCCGCTTCTTCGCACATCTTTTAAAGTTCTTCATTTAGTAATCATCCTATCATTCGACGCTGTATAACCTGACAAACAGCATCATTTGATAAATTAATAAATAAACAACAAATGGAATATTATTTCTTTTTTTTTTACGTTTTGTTGACCGTGCATCCTAATATAATGATAATCTTTTTTTTACCAACTTGATGCACAAATCCTTTATTTCAATACATTTTTACGTTCCTCTACATGTTTCGAGCACTATTGTGCTCATCTTCAGGAGGACAATTGTATTAACACAGCATCTGGTATCGTCACTCTCGTAACCTGTGTACTGAACAGTCACCCAAAGAGAGTGACGATACCAGATGCTGTGTTAATACAATTTTCCTCCTGAAGATGAGCACAACAGTGCTCGAAACATGTAGAGGAACGTAATAAATGTATTAAAATAAAGAATTTGTGCATCAAGTTGGTAAAAAAAGTAATATCAACAAAAGGAATAGTTCGTATAGGGTTAACTTTCTTTTTGTCGCCGTCTTCCAATAGAAGGAACTGGTACAGTACCTACTTGGTGAGGTCCGTTAGGTAAAGTTACTACTTCTCGTCAGAAGTCCATGAATCATCATCATCCCTCACGAGTATGCCTTGACAGACCTGGTTCGACCTCGTCTAACAGTCTCTTCGAAGGCTTTCCAAGCCGTCTTCGTCAATTTGGCATACAATTCAGCATTATTTTTGGCATCCTGTTGTTGTTCATTCTTGTTACATGTCGTAGCCAATTCGATTTGTATCTTCTTCGTTCCTTGTCAACTGCTTCTACACGCAAATAAACAAAACTAATCCCAAATTTAAAAAGAAAGACATTGTACGTAAAACGTAGCGCAACGCTGCGAAAGTCGCCAGAGGTAGAGAGAGCCAATGGGAAGAGATGCAGCAATATGATAAGACAAGCGACAAGGGAATTAGCATGCGCAGCGGAAGCCTGAAATCACGCATGGTTTCCTAATTTATCTTTATTTTCAATTTATGTAATGACGCTGTCAGTAATTTAAAATAACTGAATAAGGAATTACAAAAGGTGTAGCAGGAAACGATATTGACCTAACTGGGGCATTACCCCGATATTTGCCTGGAGGAACTAGGGAAAATTAGTGAAGCGCGCATGGTGTGGTCAGGTTTCCAAGAGCGCCATTCTAGGACACTAGCATGTAAGCTTTCAGGTTTTCACAGCGGTTATCGTCATGGTTATGTTTACCGTGTAGTATATTCGGCCTTTTTCAAAACGTTTAGGAGAGGGAATTCCACATAAATTAACATCGACACTAGACCTCTCACATACCGGGAGACTCTATGAACGTGGGGGAGCTATCACAAGGCCTCTATTACATGGGGCAACACAAAAAAATGCGGACAAAAGTCAATGCCCTAAGCGGAAATCAAATGAACGTGAATCTCGGCCCCCAGAAGACCAATCTCAAATTACTTACCATATATATATATATATTTGATAGTTGAGTAAAGAGAGACCAACTTGATGCCACTTGTTTTATTATTACTTTATTCAGTGCTCAACATGTTTCGGATGTTAATACATCCATCCTCAGGAGCTTGCGACTAATTCGTTGAG
>Ga0123355_10014511_pt1 | contig 12329 bp, 11 predicted proteins | sample TergutEmb28metaG_3_FD_89872 | JGI IMG/M metagenome (GOLD analysis project Ga0123355, IMG submission 89872) | Embiratermes neotenicus P1 segment gut microbial communities from Petit-Saut dam, French Guiana - Emb289 P1 | ecosystem: Host-associated > Arthropoda: Insects > Digestive system > Gut ...
CTTGATAAACAGGAGGATGAGCCAATGCCTAAAATGAAGCCTGCTTCAAAAAAATTTCTTGATTCACTAAACACACTCGGCTGTGACGATCTTGGACCGGTGAAAAATCGCAAGAGCTCTCGCAGTGATAAAATGATGTTTTTCGGTCGATTATGCATTGTACTGATACTTGCTGTTACTTTCGTGGCGTCAGGAGTGCATGTCACCAGCAATTTCATTGATTTACACTTCAACTACGAAAATTGGGGAGATATATTGGGACACGGTATTGTTCCAACTCTTGGGGGGCGATTCTCTCGAACATCAGCATTGCCAAATTTCAACAGCATGCTGGATGGGGGGTATGATGAAGACATCCCTCCGGATGAAAGAGATATCGATAGATTTACAATTAACCTTGCTCGTATCGCCAGTGCCACCCATATAAATCGAAACACACCGGGAACAGTTTTGGGATGGATTACGATATACACTCCTTGTCGCACCCGCACAATAATAGATTATCCTATTGTGCAAGGTCGCGATAACGATTTCTATCTTCACCATCTGTTGGATGGGAGAAGATCGGGAGTTGGTTCGATTTTCCTAGATTATCGTGCAAACCGAGAAGTAATGACTCCGCATCAAAACTTTGTTATTTATGGTCATAATGTGGGCGTCGGCGGAAGTCGTAAATTTCACTCACTTCACAGACTTCATGATTCACAAAGATTTTTCAATGACCATCCCATTGTGACTATTTATACAACGACAGGATTTTACGAATTCACTATTTTTGGTGTTGCGCGCGTTCACGAAGCAGGCGGACACAATCGCGTGAACTTCAACAGCACTCAACAATACTTGGAGTTTATGCAGTATATCCAAAGAAACTCTCGCTTTAGACGTTCGGGGATTACATTGGACGCAAATAGCCGACTGCTTAGTTTGTCTACTTGTACAAACGGGCCTCGTCACGAAAGGTTGCACGTGGCTGCAGTAATGACCAACCACGTCAGTTTCGGATAATTATGAAGTTTTCGTTGGTTATTCCTATGTATAACGAGTCTGCCATTGTTGCGCAGACGATAAAAACAGTTTACAACTCTCTCTCGGCGCAGTTTGCCGAGGGGGAGTTTGAGGTTTTGATGGTCGACGATGGCAGCATTGACGATACGGTTACGATTGCAAATGAGGTCACATCTTCGCTTTCCGAGGTGTGTGTCCTCGGATATCCCCAAAATGCAGGCAAGGGCGCTGCTGTCAAGCACGGAATGCTTGCCGCCGTTGGCGAGATAGTCCTCTTCAGCGACTGCGACCTTGCGTATGGTCACGAAATTTTCGCCGCATTTACGGACAAGCTAACTTTCTCCGACGCAGATATCGTCATCGGCAGCCGCAAGTTGGACGAAAAAGGCTACGAAGACTATACATTTTTACGCAAAGTGATGAGTCACACGTTCCTGCGGTTGATACGCAGATACACCGGACTAAAGTATTCGGACTCGCAATGCGGAATCAAGTGCTTTCGTCGCGAAACAGCGCAGCGGATATTCGCTCACGTCGAAACCAACGGCTGGGCGTTCGATTTGGAGGCACTGCTGCTTGCGCAGAAGATGAGATTAAACGTTGCCGAACTGCCTGCGCGCATCATAAATCACCGCGAATCTCGAGTACGACCCGTGCGCGATGCGATAAATATGCTGAAAAGCGCACGAATTATTAAGAAGAGAGTGAGGAATTTCAGTGAAAATACGTAAGACGACAACTTCAGACCTGCCGCGAGTGATGGAAATCTACGCCACTTCTCGTGAGTATATGCGCCAAAATGGCAATCCAACTCAATGGTTCTACGAAGGCGAAGACTACCCACCGCAGCACCTCATTGAGGGCGACATCGAACGTGGAGTGGGCTATGTGTGCGAATCTGAAGGTGAAGTGGTGGCTGTTTTCTACTTCGCAATCGAGAGCGATCCTACATATTCATATATAGATGGAGCATGGCTCAACAACGAGCCGTATGGTGTCGTGCATAGAATCGCACGCTCGGCTAGCGGGCGTGGTGCAGGCGAGTTTTGCCTAAATTGGTGCTTTGAACAATGTGGAAACGTCCGAATCGACACGCACGAGAACAACAAGAGCATGATTGAACGATTGCTCAAGCTGGGATACAAGTCATGCGGCACGATTTATCTGCCCGATGGAGCTGAGCGACTGGCATTTCAGGCGTACCAGAAAGCAGGTACACAATGATTTGGAGTTATGATTTAGTAGTAGACTCACACGACGTGGACTACAATGGAGTAGTGAAGTCATCAAGTTTAATGCGTTACATGCAGGAGGCAGGGTTCCAGCAATTGCAGACCCTAGGTCCGACTCCGGACCAGTTGCGCCAAAGCGGACGAGCCTTTTTGCTGAGTCGTGCCGCGCTGAGTGTGTATGGCATCATGCGACGATTGGACAAACTCACTGTACAAACATGGGCTTGCGAAAGCAAAGGAGCCACCTTTATCCGCTCGGCACGAATATATCGCGGCGAAACTCTGATGTGTGAAATGGTGACTATTTGGGCGTTAGTTGACTTTACCAAGGGACAGCTGCTACGTGTGAGTGACTTGGACCTTCCATTCCCGGTAGGCACTCCACTGGATTTGGTGAACGATATCAAGCTACGCATTCCCGGACACGCTGCACTGAATCTGGTCGGCGAATTTCACGTGGGCTACTCATGGTGCGACGAAAATATGCACATGAACAACACGCGCTACCCCGATATGTTTGCAGACTTTTTGTCCACACTAGAGGGGCAGCGCATCGTAAATATTATTTTTTCGTATGCCGCAGAGGCGAAGTTAGGCGAAGTCCTCAAAATTTTTCGCTCCGAGCCCAGCGAAGAGGGCAAAGTATACTTCCGTGCAGTCGGCAACGATGATAAAGTACGCTGCGAAGCTGAAATAATTATCGAAATGATTTAGTTACCCTCTGCCAGCTCGTCAATTTCACGGCGTAGAGCTTGTGCATCTGTAAACTCACGATATACTGAAGCAAAGCGAATGTATGAAATATCATCAATCAGACGAAGCTTTTCCATTACCATTTCTCCAACATCGGACGATTTTATTTCCGACGTGAGTGAATTTAACAAATCCATCTCAATTTCGGAAACAATGCCGGTGATTTGATTATGGGCAACAGGACGACGATAGCAACTTTTCATCAGACCACCAATGATTTTGTTGCGGTCAAACTCTTGGCGAGTTCCGTCTTTTTTGATGACTGTCAAAGGCAAAACTTCGATGATTTCATATGTAGTGAAACGACGAGCACAAGATATACATTCACGGCGGCGACGAATACTGGAGTTTTCTGTGTGACGTGAGTCTATAACTTTGCTGTCGGCATGAGCGCAACTTGGACATTTCATGTGTGTGCTGTTCCTTTAGAAAATAAGGTCATGGGCTTATGCGCCCATGCCGTATCAACTTATTGTGTCACTAATTATACCACATTTTTCATTATGTGTCTACTGCGAGGTTCATTATGCAACAATACAGCGTTACACTTGAAGAAATCATCGCCGAGTTTGGACTTGAAGTAATCTACAAACCGTCCGAAATGCGCTTGGTCAATCGCCCCGACCTTAATCGCCCGGCGTTAGCGCTTGCCGGCTTCCTAGGACTGTTCGAGCCTGAGCGAATTCAGCTTGTCGGACAAAGTGAGACAGCATTTTTGCTCGAGATGGATGCCTCAACACGTGCGGCGAGAATCGAGAGTTTTATGTCGCAGCGTCCTGTTGCAGTGATTTTCACCTGCTCACTGCCCGTTTGCGCAGAGTTTCTTGCCGCAGCGGAGAGGCATGATGTGCCGATATTGTCCTCATCAGCGGACACTTCCCTGTTTATGGCTGCGCTGATTGCATCGCTTTCAGTACACTTGGCACCCCGAATCACACGTCCCGGAGTGCTGGTCGAGGTATATGGCGAGGGAATCTTAATCACCGGGGACAGCGGAATCGGCAAGAGTGAAACTGCTCTTGAATTGGTCAAGCGAGGACATCGATTAATTGCAGATGATGCTGTAGAGATCAAGAAGGTTTCTGCGAAAACACTGGTCGGCGCAGCTCCAGAGTCGATTCGCCACTACGCCGAACTTCGAGGGATTGGAATTATCGATATTCGCAGGATTTTCGGTATGGGTTCGGTGAAAGATTCTGAAAAAATCGATTTGCTCATCAATCTCGAAGCGTGGAATCCGGAAAAAATGTACGACCGCATGGGCTTGGAGACGGAGTACACCAATATCATGGATATAACATTACCGACCTTGTGCATTCCCGTTCGACCGGGACGCAACTTAGCTATAATCGTAGAGATTGCCGCAATGAATCACCGCCAAAAGAAGATGGGATACAATTCAGCACACGAGCTGAACACCGCGATGCTTGAAAATGTTGAGAAGCTGCTGAACGGATAAACGTACTCAACGCTCCGTTGACTTTTACTACGAATTAGCAATTGTTTTTTCATCCAAAATAGATTAAACTAAAGAAAACAACTTGGAGGTAGTTTAATGAAAGTCAAAATTGGAGAAAAAATCAGAGAATTAAGAAAGCAACGTGATGTCACACAAGAACAACTGGCTGCGTTTCTCGGAGTGACCAATCAAGCGGTATCAAAATGGGAGAGCGAGAATGGTTATCCGGATATTGAATATGTCGTGCCGATAGCAGAATTTTTCAAAGTAACAACAGACTTTTTGCTAGATTACAATCCTGCGAGGATAGATGACATAGACATGTCATTTGTTAGTGATGAAAATATTCTCGGCAAGTGGGTCTCGATAAAGTGGGTTAATGAAATTTTCGATGATTTCGAGCCAACTTCGCGAAGCACAAAAGAGCTGTACTATGAGTCTGTCGAGTTTTTGCCAGGTGGAGAATTGCGTTCAGTCTTTGAGAATAAGCTATTAAAGTCCAAGTGGACCAAGGGATTCACTCTGATGGATTTAGGCTACGGGAACACTGCCAATACCTATGAAATTCGCAAATTTGATCAGAAGGAATACTTGCTTTTACAATGGAAAAACGAAAATTATACACGTCGAGGAGAAAATCCGAGCTATTATATTTTCGTTCGTGAGTCGTATAGCCAAATAACTTGAAAATTGCCAAGTCAATTTTCAAGACGCAAGCATAGCTTGCTTTGCGGCTGAGCCGCATTTGGCTATGCAATCAAAGAAACGCACTATGTGCGTATCTCGGCTATAGCCGAGATTTTGAAAAAGCGTACGCTTTTTCAAGTTATTTGATTATAAAATCCCATAACATAAACCGCGTAAGCTCGAAATTAGCTTACGCGGTGATTTTTGTTCTTATTCTTCTGCAACAACATTGTCGCACTCGGCATGTTTTCTGATGAAGAACTTGACAATTTCAACTACGAAGAAGTAGAAAATTGCAAGTCCGATGATAACAGCCCAGTAGACAAACGGCATATGAACTACGTTGAAAATTCTCATTGTCGGCGGGAATAGTGCAACAAATACCGAGAATGCAAGCACAGCTATTACAGCGAAAAATACGCCTTTGTTCGAGAAAAATCCGGCTTTGAAGATACTTTGACGAGTGCGTGTGTTAAACGTATCGATTGACGACGCCCAACTGAGCACAAGGAACGCCATGGTCGTACCGATTCCGAATCGTCCGCCGTCATGCAACGCTTGTAAGCTCCATGTACCGTCCCATGGTACGACATAGCCACCGCATTGGGAAAGCTGCACGAACGAGCCGATGATAAATGCTGTCAATGTGATAAACGAAAATGCAATTGCACGTGCAGCGATGTATGTGCCGACGTTTTGTGCAAAGACTCCTGCGCCTTTGGGCAGAGGCTTGCGCTTCATAACTCCCGGTTCACTCTTCTCGAATGCGAGGAAGAAACCGGGTATACCGTCACTAATGACATTGATGAGCAGTATTTGCATCGCCGTAATGACTGCTCGCCCGATAGTGAGCATCCCTACGAGGAGGACGAAAATTTCTGCAAAGTTGACACCCAGCAGGTACTGTATAGTCTTGCGAATGTTATCATACGATGTGCGTCCCTCGGCAACAGCGTCCACGATGGTGGCGAAATTGTCGTCGGTGATGACCATGTCAGCGGCGTTTTTCGAGACTTCGGTACCTGTAATTCCCATCGCCGCGCCAACGTCGGCAGCTTTGAGCGCAGGCGCATCATTGACTCCGTCACCTGTCATTGTGATGACTTCGTTATGCGCAGCCCATGCGTGGACAATGCGGAGTTTATCCTCGGGACTGACGCGCGCATATACGGATATTCCGCGCACTTGCGAAATGAGGTCGGTTTCAGACATGGTGGCAAGCTCTACACCACTCACTGCGCGGTCGCCCTCGCGCATAATGCCAATTTCCTTGGCAATAGCGATAGCTGTGGCGATATGGTCGCCCGTAATCATGACAGTTTTGATGCCCGCTTCTTTGGCCCGACGGACAGCGTCGATACTTTCTGGACGGGGAGGATCAATCATGCCCACCATGCCGATAAATGTGAGATCGTTTTCCAATGCCTCTTCACTCAAATCCGTAGGCATTTTATCGAACTTTTTATAGCCGATTGCAATAACGCGCAATGCTTTACTTGCAAATTCGTCATGAATAATGTCGGCACGTTTTTTTAATTCAGGATCCCATTTGACGGGCAGACGGTCGAAAGCACCTTTTGTGACGACAAGGTAACCCTCTGTTTCGTGATGATGAACTGTGGTCATCAATTTGCGTCCGCTGTCAAAAGGTAGCTCGTGCACACGGGGATACATGCGCTCTGCATCGACTCGCGTCAAGCCTTTTTGATGAAGCAAGCGAATTATAGCGATTTCAGTTGGGTCGCCGATAACATGTTCATCTTCGTCGCCGTGCACTTCAATTGTTGCATTAGAACATGACGCCAGCAACTCTGTGAGATATAATTGATCTTGATTAAAATCCTCCGATGCAGCTATCGGATCATAGTTGACGTGCCAGACTTGCTGAATTTTCATCTTGTTCATGGTCAGAGTGCCGGTTTTATCTGAACAAATGACCGATGTATTTCCGATGGTTTCAACAGCGGGAATTTTACGGATTACCGCTTTTTTCGTGACCATATTGAATACGCCATAAGAGAGAATCATGGTGACGATAATGGGCAAAGTTTCCGGAACGGCGGCAACCCCTAGCGCAACGGCGAGCAGCAGCATTTCAATGGGATCTTGCTGCCAAACGAAAATCCCGACAGCGAACATGATTACACCCGCAAGCAAAGCAATTGCCGAAATGCGCTTTGCCAGCTGGCGCAAACGCATTTGCAAGGGAGTCATGAGTTTTTTGGTATTGTTGAGCAGTTGAGCAATTTTGCCCATCTCGGTTTGCATGGCTGTAGCGACAACAACCGCTTTTGCACGACCGCCCGTGACTAAGCAGCCTGAGTAAACCATGTTGAATCGGTCGCCAAGCGGAGATTCTTCGTCGACAATAGCAGCAGCGTCCTTGACAACGGGCACACTTTCACCGGTGAGAGCGGCCTCTTCGACTTGTAGGCTCGAAGCCTCGATAAGACGACTGTCTGCGGTGATGACGTCACCTGCGTTCAATTCAACGATATCCCCAGGAACTAGCTGACTTGCCTCGATAATTTGTTTGACTCCACCGCGGTACACGGTAGTCTTGGACTCGTTCATCTTTTTCAGTGCATCGAGTGCTTTTTCGGCTTTGTTTTCCTGATACATCCCAAGCACTACGTTGATGATAACGATACTGAGAATAACTATTACCTTAGCAATATCTCCTCCGTCAACACCGCGATATCCGCAATAGCAAAGGTCAATATAGTATGGCTTACTCAAGGAGCAAACCACTTCATAAGTAGCGTTTATATACGCCGCAATCCCCGAAATGAGGGCGGCAATCATGAGGATTATACTGGGGATTTCGGATAAGTGATGAAAAACTTTTTTGAAAAAGCCATCCTTTTTCTCTTCTTCAAACTCATTCGCGCCATATCTGACAATTCGCTCATCGACTTGAGCAGGAGATAAGCCGCTTCGTTCGTCTACTTCAAGCTCCTTCAAAACTTCTTCAACAGATTTTTTCATCCATTGCATAGCGTTACCTCCGATTTCTATTGTTTTATATTCCGCCAAATAGTATATCACAAAATTGCGCATTTGTAAATAGAAAAAAGTCATATTCGATAATTTATATCGAATATGACTTTGCTATGTATAAAACTTCTGCATAAAACTGCCGGTTTCAAGAATACGCGAATAGTCATCGCTGTCTCGGCCGCCACTCTTGAGAATAAGCGGAGGCGTGACAATCATACCTCGATTGTTACCTCGGCGAGCTTCGCACAGCACAAGACTGGGCGAATGCGACGGCGTTTGCTGCACAAATGTCAGCCGCTTGGGCATCAGCTGCGCTTGCTCCAGCGATGACAGCAATACGTCCAATCTGTCGGGGCGGTACACGCAATAAAATAGCCCGCCCTCGTTGAGCAATCGCCCTGCACATGAGGTAAAGTCAGCAATTCCGCCGTGAATTTCGTGACGAGCAGCGGTTTTTGTTTCGCTTTGATTCAGTCGTCCCGAATCGGGCGGAAAAAACGGCGGATTTGCGAACACGGCATCCACATGCCCCCATATGTCCGTGCGAATGTCACGTAAATCGGCATGGATGGGGACGATTTGTTCTTCCAGCGCGTTGAGGGCAATGTTCTCGACGCAAATCTCGTGCTGTTCGTGCTGCACTTCGACTGCATAAATTCGCCCGAATTTGCCTCGCTTTGCTGCAAGTAGCGAGATAATTCCACTACCTGCGCCTAACTCCACAGCGACACGTTTGGAATGCGCCACGCCGGGGCGCATATACGCTGCCAGCAGCAGCGCATCGGTCCCAAACGAGAGGAATTCGGAGTCTTGGATGAGTTGTATGTCGTCATTTACGCGGGTGATGTGTTTCACAAATTTTGAAATTACTCCAATTCAAATATTTCTAACTCTGATATCGATACTGTACTGTGCCATGCAGCAGCGATATTTACATGCTCACAGACTTCATTTGCTTCGCTTGTATCCATACCTGTCCTATGAAACTTCACGTCGTCGTTCACGATAATTGCCATCTCGGTTCTGTCCAATACCCAAACAATGTCGGCATAATAACGAGCAGGAATATATAACCCTTTTAAGTGAATATCCTTGCCATTTATATCGCTGCCGAAAGGATGATCTACTGCCATTTCCCAGTTGAATATAATATCAGCTTTAGAATATGACAGTCGTATATTTGTGCTGTCCGTACGTGCGCGCATTTTTACCATGATTGGAAAATTGAATTTTTCCGTGGTATGCAGATATCCATCATGACCTCGGTCGTAGACAATCCGCTCCCCATCTTTCATATAAGAAATAGCGGGTTCTTGGCAAAATAGCGTATTCAAATCAATTTTATGAGAGTGCTTAATTTTCAACTTTGATAGTAATTCGCCAGCAGGTTGCGTTATCATAGCAGGTGTTTGCTCGCTGACGTGCGCGATGGGAAAGTACATCTCAGTCAATGGCGGTTGATTGCCTTGACTCGGCAAATCGTTCCGAAACATGGGGACATCTTCACGAAGAACAAAGTCATTTTCATTGATCCATCTATAGAGAAGCCCTAAATTCGCCATGATACCCCAGTCGCCTTCTCCGTTCATAAGTGCCACTGCGTATAATCCGCCTTTGAACTCATCAATTTGCATGGAAGCATCTGCGGAATAATTTTCAGGCAAAACAATAAACGATTGAAAGTCCCGAGCGGGTGCGTTAAAACGCCTGAAATTTGACGGATATAAAGATTGGTTAAAGCGCTTTATTTCATCGGGCAAATCTTCGTATTTTCGGTAAAGAGCGATTGGCTTTGTAGGCAATTCAACAACGCGTATATTTGTCAATTTTCTAATACGTACAGCTATGTCATCTAAATCAAATGTTTGGGCGGAAACACCCTCGTAGTCTACGCTAACAAGTTGATTTTCAATATCTTTTGCTTTTTCGTACAACATTTTTACATCCGATTCGTTGCTGAAGTCGGATTTTTTGATTTGCCGTATGAATGCCTGCACAATTTCCTTTAATTCGTGCAAAAGCGAAACTTCCTCGTCGATATCATCGACTTTCTTGCCGAGCACTTCCAGCACAACGTCCGAGCCGGGTGTGTTGAAAATGCGTTGGATATCTTTAATGCGAATATTCAATTTACGCAAGATGAGAATTTGCTCTAAGCGGTTGACGGCTTCTTGGTCGTACATTCTGTATGCGTAATCGTCGCTGCGGGTGCTGTTTATCAGTCCCATATCCTCGTAATATTTGAGCGCACGCGAGGATATATCGTATTTCAACGATATATCGCGAATTTTAGTAAGTTCAGTCATGTTTGTGACTCCTTTGTCGTTGGTATATCTATATTATAAACTACGACGCAACGACCGAGTCAAGGGGTTTTTAGAAAACATTTTATATATTCGCCATTTGTTTCAAAAACGCATGGACAAACCCGTCAATCTCCCCGTCCATGACCGCCTGAATGTTGCCCGTTTCGTACCCTGTACGCATGTCTTTTGCCATGGTGTATGGCATGAAAACATACGAACGAATCTGCGAACCCCACTCGATGTTGGACTTTGTGCCCTTGATATCCTCGATGTGCTCGAGCCGCTCGCGGATTTTGATTTCCATTAGCTTGGATTTCAACATTCGGAGAGCTGACTCCTTATTAAGAAGCTGGCTGCGCTCGTTTTTGCACCCGACCGTAATTCCCGTGGGCAAGTGCACGATTCGCACCGCGCTGTCCGTGGTGTTGACGTGCTGCCCCCCTGCTCCGCTGGCACGCTGGGTCATGATTTCCAAGTCTGCGTCACGCAGCTCGATTCCCTCGATTTCCTCGAATTCGGGCAGCACTTCAATAGCGGCGAATGAGGTGTGCCGTCGTCCGCTTGAGTCATATGGAGACACGCGCACAAGGCGATGCACGCCACTTTCGCTCTTGAGCAGTCCGTAGGCGTTCTCGCCCGTGACGACGATGGTGGCGGACTTGAGTCCCGCTTCTTCGCCGTTAATCCAGTCCGCGATTTTGTAGCTCAATCCACTCTTGTCGCACCAGCGCGTTATCATGCGGAACAACATTTCCGCCCAATCTTGCGCTTCAGTCCCACCTGCTCCGGGATGGAATGACACGATGGCGTTGTTGCCGTCGTAGTCGCCCGACAATAACGTGCGCGTGCGGATTTTGCCCTCGGTTGCCTCGATTTCGCGGACACTGGCAGCGATGTCGGCGCAAAAACTAGCGTCATTCTCGACAATAGCAAGCTCGACAAGCTCGGATGTGTCCCCATGCAGTTGCACAAGCGCGGCGTACTCGTCCACCTTGTCACGAGTGCGCTTGAGGTCTTGCAGGATTTTGCTGCTCTCGGCGTTTTGCCAAAATTCCGGAGCGTTCGATTGCGTTTCCAATGCTACCGCACGAGCGCGCAGCTCGTCAATACGCAAAGCTGCGCCGAGCTCGACGACCAGTTCAGCGAGCGAGGCAAGTTCACGTTTGGCATTCTCTAGTTGTGGTATCATTTATCCTCCGATGGTGTAATAAGACGGTAGTTGCAGTACATAATAAGTTAGCAACGCAAAATGCACGAAAATCATCACGGGGAATCCCCACATAAACGAGCGATGTTTGGTTTTATGACGAATAATTTGCATTGTGATATACATAGGCAACGCTGCACCCAATGCACCGATTATGAACAAAGTGCGCTCGCGCACTCGGCGTTTACCTTGTTTCTTCGACGCTTGTTTGTCCCAAATTGTTATCGCAACTCCGATAATTGAAATAAACGCGAAATATAATGCGAACATAATGGCAGTCATGAAAATTATATCACTATGACAACGCCATGATACAGTCAATACATGAAACATATCACAGTAGCTCCTCGATAAGCTCGCCGACCGACTTGATGGTGCGACCCTTTGCCGCTGCGACGACTTCCGCCGGTGCGCTCTCCATGGCGTATCCGTCGTACGCCGCTAACATAGGCAGATCGTTGTAGTTATCGCCCACGGTGATTATCGCCTCGGGTTGCAGTCCCGTATGCTTGAGATATGCCTCAATTCCCGTGGCTTTGTTGACACCAAACCCGGAGACATCGCTCCAGCTCCCATGAGGGAACGCCTCGAATTTACCTGCAAAACGCTCGGCGATGAGGTCACGGAATTTCACGCAATCTTCATCCGTCGGGAAGTATGTACCCATGTAGTGCAGC
>Ga0123355_10014512_pt1 | contig 12329 bp, 13 predicted proteins | sample TergutEmb28metaG_3_FD_89872 | JGI IMG/M metagenome (GOLD analysis project Ga0123355, IMG submission 89872) | Embiratermes neotenicus P1 segment gut microbial communities from Petit-Saut dam, French Guiana - Emb289 P1 | ecosystem: Host-associated > Arthropoda: Insects > Digestive system > Gut ...
CTCGTCAACGCTAATGATTACAATGGTTCTCTCGGCGTTTACGCTTACGATGTTTATTTTCTTGTTCCATGTGTTAGGGTTCTTTGTGGTGTAATTGCCACTTGAGGATATAAAATTATTTTAACGAAAGAGGGATTTTTGGATGTTGAAGGTGAAAAAAGGCAGATGGATAAGCGGCTTTTGGCCAATGATTTTTATGAGTTTCTCGACAGGAATGGTATACTGTTGGACGCTGTTCCGCGAAGACATTGAAGCATGGGGGACGGTGCCGCACTATATAGACGGAATTCGTCAATATGTGGACGGAGTGCCGGCGTATCATTCTTATTTTACTCCTTTCGTACTTACGTTGTGTTTTATGTTGGCGTTATTCTGTTTAGGTATGACGGCGGCGCTTGGCGGTAAAATTGTAGAACGGTCAGTTAAACGAGCGTCACTTTACACGTTTATCTTCTTCACATTAGGATGGCTTGTTACCGGAATCGGTATTTACATCAGAAATCCAATTTTGACGGTTATCGGTTTTGGTCCGATTCAAGGTATCGGTTTGGGATTAGGTTATCTTACGCCGATTAAAACTCTTATGATGTGGTTTGATGATAAAAAAGGATTCGCCGCGGGCGTTGCGATTGCCGCATTCGGTCTTGCAGGACTTATCGGAAATCCGCTTTTGGGATTTTTGCTAAACATAGAAAGCATTTCAGTATATCAAGCATTCTTTATTCTAACCGGGCTATTCGGTATATTATGCTTTACCGCATACATAATAATCGACAGACCGCCGCTTAAACCGGCAGACGCGGCAGTTAGAACTTATTCCGCGAAAGAGGTTATTTTCTCGAAAAAGTTCATCTTCTTGTGGGTGGTATTATTCCTTAACATTGCCGCAGGTTTGGCGCTTATGAGCCACGAGCAACAAATATACCTTATGACAGGTTTGAATATTGCTGAACACAGAGGACTTATCGTGCTTTTATGCACATTTACCGCAGGCGGCGGAAACTTAATCGGGCGGCTTATAATGGCTTCTTCGCAAGATAAAACCGACAAAAAACACTTGCCTTATTATTTGATGTCAATTGCGTCAATTGTTATGTGCGTGCTTGCGTTTACGCTTTTGCCATTCCAATGGGCGGCGATGTTTGTGGCAATATTCGTAGTTCAATTCTTCTTCGGTTGCGGCTTCGCTTGCCTTCCGGGAATATTAGACCAACAATATGGTATGAAGCAATTGGCAACAATCCAAGGGTATATGCTAACCGCTTGGGCGTTCGCGGCTTTGGTCGGTCCGCAAATTGCAACATCTATACTAACGTTGGCCGACCCTGTAACAGGCGCGCCTGCCGATGTAAGCACTTTGACTACTTTGTATGCCGTTTTGGCAGGAATGTTCGTGGTGCAACTTGTGTTCTTACTCCTCTTCGTTCGAGCGTGTAAGAAAGATAAACCGGCGTAGAGGTTCAGTCTTAAGTGTAATACAAATAAAATATATAAAAAAGCGATGCATTTGCATCGCTTTTTTGATATATTCATAATCGTTTACGCGTTATCCACGCTTGCCATATGTTGAATCAAGTCAACAACTTTATTTGAATATCCCCACTCGTTGTCGTACCAAGATACAAGTTTCACGAAGTTGTCGGCACGACTGGCAAACCCTTATAATATCAATGTTTTTTCAGTTTTCAACGTAACGCTTTACAGGTTACATTTTTGATTTTTTTGGTGCGTGGTTGTCATACTAAAACAGACATCAAAACACCTTATAAAATAAAGTTTATCATACTAAAATTATACCATAAAAAGCCTGTAACGTCAACACTTTTTTGAAAATTTCTACATCTTTTTTTGTCTTTGTGCAAGGCGTTTCGTCCTTGTGCAACCTCTCTACAACTTTGTACATCTTACAACGTGGCGGCGGAAAACTAACAGAAAATTGATATTATATATAGAAAACAAAATCTTGATATTTTTCCGCACTCTAAAAATACATTTGAGGGTCGGTATGGTCGTACTCATACAAGTCTAAACCTCGCTGTAAATGTTTTTGGTATTCCTCGACAACCTCAGCAGGCGAAACAATTTTTGCGAAAATATCTATACTAAACAACCACCCGAAAAACTCCGCACCAACTACAACATCAACAATAACGTGAATATATCTTTGGTCAACTTGTATTATAGGAATGTCTATTCCAAAGCGGTTAATGGGAATGTCTACATCTGAATGTCGAAATCTTAAAGTTACTTTTTGCGGCAACTTGCCGCCAATCATTGAAACATTAGAAATCGCATCTTTTAACGCCGCTTTATTTTGTTTGTCAAACTCCGCCCTGCCCCTAACATCAAATTCCGTTTCCTGTACATCTTCTATTCGGTCAACACGAAAATTAACAGTCATAAGTTTTTCATCAGAGCCTATTCCCCCCGTGATTAAATAATATTGGTTGTCTTTCCATACAAGAGCGAGCGGATTAGCATAAGCCCTACCAGTCGTGTTAATATTATTTTCTTTTTCTTTATTAAAATAGGTGTATTCAATATATGCTTTTTCCTTTTTGCTATTGTATTCCCAACGCTTAAAACTGATTTGTTTCCCTGTTTCAATACATCTGTGTATAGTTTCAATATCTTTGAACAGTTGGGCGTTTTCGTCTGCATTGCGTACACGTTCGGGAACATAAACACGGCGGTCAAGTGATTTTTGTCCGTGCTTACTCGTTAATTTTTTCAGTTTGTTTGTGAGCATTGCCGCTCGTCTTTCTGTGATAAACTTTGACGATTGAATACTGTCAATCAATAGTTGCAATTCAAACGCCTTAAAATTAGGCTTGGATATTTTGTAATCTCTATCCCTGCCGTCATATTTAATTTCAATCCCACTTTTCTTTTTCTTTTCAAACTCATTCAGCGTGTCAATATCTCTGTAAAATGTTCTTATATTAAATTCAACGCCGTATTTGTCAATAAAATAGTTTATCATATCGTTAATTTTTACGCCGTGTTTCTCGTCTGCATTGTTCAAAATGTAATCTTTTAACAAAAGCAATCGCAACGGCTTGATGTTGGCTTGTTTACTGCCCTTTTTCATACGTCCGCCCCCTTTCGTTCGTTCTATTATATCACAACGCCGCAGAAGTGGCAAGAGCAGGAGCAAGAAAAAAGAGAGCCGCCGCCCTCTTAAAATTCTTGTAATGTCTTAATCATTTTATAAACTTTCCCTTGTTGCTCCGCCGTCATACTGTTTACTTCCTCGTCAATAGATTTTTGATAATCAATATTTCCGTCATAGACATTTAAGTTTTCCAATAAAATACTGTCGGCGTTTACATTCAAGGCGTTACAAATATTCAATAGGCTTTTCAAACTTGGCGTATCTGTGCCACGCTCAATGTTTCCTAAAAAATTGATAGACATATTACACTTTTCCGCCAATGTTTCCAATGTCAAATTGTTGGCTTTTCTCTTGCTTCGGATATTCTTTCCGATTGATACATTGTCGATATGCACATAATCACCACACAATACAAATTTGTGATTATATTATACAATTTGCGGACAAAAAATTTAACAATGCATTTTCTTGTATTTTAGGAATAATTGTTGACTATTTACTTGAAATAGGATATAATATTTATGAAAATATTAAACAATAACAGTAGAAAGGTTGATGTATCAATGAAAAATGGGATTTTCAAAAGGTTATTGTCGGCGGCGGTCTGCTTGGTAATGATGTTTTCCCTGTTGTCAATAAGTATATATGCAGAGGACGACATAAGAGTATTTGTAAATGATGAACTTGTGATGTTCGACCAACCGCCGATTATGCAAGACGGGCGGACACTCGTTCCGCTCCGTGCGATTTTCGAGGCAATGGGGGCGGAGGTAGACTGGAACAGCTACACGCAAACAGTAACAGGAACAAAGAGCGGAATTGTTGTTGTAATGCAAGTTGGAAATAACGTAATCAGCAGAAACGGACAAGATATAACTCTTGATGTGCCGCCGCAGATTGTGAATGATAGAACGCTTGTGCCAGTTCGTGCGGTTGCGGAAAGTTTTAACGCACAAGTAAATTGGTATCATTATATGAGAATGGTAAGAATAACGGCATATACACCAACATCAATGCCACAAAACGATTTTCAAGCAAGATTTGACGAGGCGTACAATTATTATCGAAACTTTATTGTAGAACTTGAAAGAGTTATTGCAAGTTTTGCCGCAAACTATCAAGGTGATATACCAACTATAAGAAATTTAAGTGAGTTTGGATTTTCTGAACACGGCGAAAGTATGGCAGAGCGGAATTTAGCAACGGCATTTATTATGATACGAAACGCAAGAGCCGACACGGCGGTTTTGCAATCACGAGGTCGGTTGTTGGCGGCATTTACTGCTAACAGAACAATAACGCCTGCCGAAAGAGATAGAGAACGTGAGGAAATCAGACAATTAGAGGACGATTTACGCCGCCGATTTGGAGAGGCAAGAGAATGGTTAGACAGAGCCAGAGAGGCTTTATAATTACAAATAATTAAAATAACAATAGAAAGGTTGATGTATCAATGAAAAAGACAATTAAAGGTTATGTAGCAGGGTTTATAACGTGTGCAATGATAATGACGTTAGTATTTGCAAGTGCAAGCGTAATGAGAGAGTTACATTTTGGCGTTAATGTTGAACTTGACGGACAAATGATGTCGTTTGACGAGGACAGCACACCATTTATAACAGAGGGCAGGACGTTTTTGCCTGTTCGTGCTATTGCGGACGCCGCAGGATTGACAGTTGATTTTAACGCCGCAACAAATACCGTAATTTTAAGAAGTGCGAATGTTGCGACAGTTACACCGCCGCCAACGCCTACACCCGAACCCACGCCGCCGCCTGCTCCGTCCCCTGCTCCTACTGGAACGCTTATACACGAGGACGAATTTGTTAGAATAACTTGGGTAGGCGTTGAAACTACTGCTTTTGACGAACAAATGGTTTTCTTGGCAGAAAATAGAACAGATGTTCAACTTACTTTCCAATCGGGTTCTCTGTCTATAAACGGAATTAGTATAGGGTTTGTTATTGGTAGTGATAGTGTCGCTCCGCAAAGTACAGGACGAATACGTTTTATAAATGGAGCAAATGACGGACCTTTCCCCACTCATTATCCCGACAGAATTTCGGGAAATATAAGAGCCGTTGATTTTAGCAGAACGCTTTTCCCTCGTGCTCACGAAATGAATTTTATAAATGTAACCATACAGTAGGGGGAAAAAATCAATGAAATGTGAAAATTGCAACAAGGAAATACAGGAGCAAAACAAACCCTGTCCGTTCTGTAAATGGGAAAAGCAACCCAATCAACCGCCGCCACACATTATACACCAACTCGCAGGCGGTAGATAAAGGACAAACTCCGTCAAGTTCCGTCAGGTTTGTGTCGGCTCGTCAGAAAAAATCAAAATTGTGGGCGAATAACAACAGTAATTATTGATTTTACTTTCGTTCCCACGCAATAAAATAGATTTTGACAGTAGCAAAAATTCAATACGGAATATTACGGCGGAAAATCTCTTGTAGGTTTTCCGCTTTTGTCTGTACTGCGTAGGTTGGGGCGGCAAAAACCGCCGCTCCAACCAACTCCGCTAACTGCTCCGCTCCGTTGCTCTTGCTTTTTCTCGTGCCGCTCTGCGTAAAGTTGAGGGCGAACGCCGCAAAATTGCGGTGGTAAATCTGCGGCGGAATTTTAACAGATTTTCGATATTCTATATAAACAACAAAAAATTGATATTTTTCCGCCGCCCAGTTATCAAGCGGAAAAATATCAATTTTGCTTTATTCATATATAAATTACGATTTTGTTTCATTTTCCGCTCCCTCGTTTCCGTGCGGGTTTCGTGTTACTGTGTAGAAACTTCCCTTTTTCGCCTTGTCGGTTAGCGTGTAGGGGATAGCGAAGTTTTGTAAAATTCGATTATGTTGTAAATACTGCTTTTTACTTACGGCGTTGAGTTTTTCGACAATCGTATCACGCTTGAATTTTGGCATAGGCTCGCCGCTCCGTGCGTACTCGTCCAACTCCGCCGCCACTTCTGCGGTTACTTGCTCGGTTGCCGTTTTCTGTGCGGTTTTGGCTCTGGCTTTTTCGCCACGCACCGCCGCCGTTGACGGATTACTTGGATAAACATTTCCCATAACATACCCCCCTACCGCCGCTCGGATACCCTCGGCGGTGGATAGTGCCGCCTTGTCCTTTAACTTGATAATCTCGCATGTCATAGCAAGCGGCGAAAATTCGTAACCCTGCTCGCCCTCGACAACGCCGACAAGGTTTTCAAAATCTTTGTCGCTCTGTGCGGTGGCGTATATGCTTATAAACTTCCGCCGCCCTCGCTCGTATAATTCCGCAGGGGATAGGTCGGCGGTCTGTTGCTCCGTACTGTCAAGCCGTGCCTGTAATATGTGGTAGTTCGGTTTTGCGTTCCTCGCCCTCGCCATAAATTGTTTGTGCATAGTGAGGTCGAACGGAAAGGCGTTGTATAAATCGGTTACGTCCTCGTTGTATATATTTATTCCGCAATCAATAAGAGATGTTGCGTTGAGGACTTGTGTATCAAAAATTCCCTGCTCTGCCAGTTTGTCAAAAGCGGCGTTGCTCGTCCTGTTCTTTGAGGAAAACCCAACGGCGGAAATTCCTCTGTTGTTTAACTCGTCCGTGAAGTCGCTGACGTGTGATGTACTTCGTAATAATGCAACTTGTCTACCATTGGCGGCACGCTCTTTTACTTCTGCACGAATACGGCGTGAAAAATGTACTTCGTCATATTGGTAGATGTAGAGGTCGTTTATGTACTGCGGCGGCTCGCTTGGTTGAATATCAATAACAATATCAATCGGGATTTTTGGCTCGCCGTTCACTTCGTCCATTAACTCCGAATAAAACAATAACTTTTCGGGCGTGGCACTAACAAAAATAATCTTTTTCCCTAACTGTCGGGCATAGTCCAACGTGTTCAACATTTTATACGTTGACGATATGGCGAACGTGGAATAATCAATTAACTTGTGGCACTCGTCAAAGATTAAATAATCGCCGTTGAGTGGCAATACGTTACTGCTCGCCATTGTTGCGATATATCGTTGATTGTACCAGTTGGCGAAGTCCTCGCCCCTGCCTTTATTCCAATCTCTGCCACAAACTCGCACTTCGTAACCATAATCGCTCGCCTGTTGGTCGGTTGTAACTCTGGTCGGCGTGATAATGTTGCTTGATTGAAAAATCTCGTTTGAGAATAGGCGTGTCTTGCCTAACCCCTGCGGTGCTTGGATTACTATGTTTTGATACTCGCTCCGCTCCAATATGGACTGCAATTCTGCCATAAGTGCGGTGTCTTGCGTGATGTACTGCGTGTTGAGTTTGAGGGGAATTGTTACAAATGACATTGTGAAATCCCCCTTTTTGATGTGTTTAACATAAAATGCTCCTTTGAAAAATATATGATATTGGCGGAGCCAATAATTTCAGCCCCCGCTCCACGTTTTTCCTTTTTCGGGAATTGACAGAGTGGAAACGCCGAAAACCAACGGCGGAAATTATGCCACAAGGTCGCAAAAATCACGTTCAAAAGCCGCCATATCACCATTGTAATAGTATTGAACATAAAACGCAATAATTTCCTTGTCGTTGCTGTAAACTGCCAACTCCTGCATTTCCATATCAATCTCACTTCCGCCGTAGCCGTTCTCTTGTACTAACCTTGTGAAATACTCCTCGTTTTGTTCCCACATTCTGTTTGAAAATTGTTCGTATGTTTTAATCATTATAAATTCTCTCCTTTTAATTTTAATAAATTTGATTTCGGTATTTTGTAGTGCTGTAAACTTGCGGCGGCGGAAAAATAACTGATTTTTGATATTTTATATAGAATATCAATTTTGTGTATTTTTCCGCCGCCTAATAACAGTAGTAATTCATAGCGGTTACGCCGCCGTGTCCGCTTGTTCCTGTGGTGCGATTTCTGCCGCTTCCTCTTGGCTTTCCACCACGTCCAAAAGGTGTTTGTCATAGCTTGGGTATTTTTTCAAAAACCATTTTTTCACATTTGCATAATACGCTTTTTCCCCTCGATAATAGTCTTTGATTTCGGCAAACTCTAAAATTGCCGCTTGATTGTCATTCGTAATTCGTCTAATGCAAAAATCCATTCTGTCAAGTGTTAAACCTTTGTAAGTTTGCTTTTCCTTTTTGATTGTTATTTTGTCTGCGACAACATCATAAGTAGGAAATACTTTTTTGATTTCGCCCAATCTTCGCAACGCTTTTTTCTCGCCTTGATTTATGCTCCTTTCAAAAGTTTTTGTAATTCTGATTACCTCGTTTGCGTGGTCTAACTTAATGTTTGTGTTTTTCATTTTGAAAAACTCCTTTCGTGGTGGGTTTGCCACCTAATAATATTTAAGGCATTTCGTTTTGTTTCCCTTGCCTTATAAATACATTATATCACAGATTTCCGCTTATTTACATACTATTAATATACTATCACTTAAATTAGTAAAAATATTTTTCGCCCTATTTATAAGGGTTTGTAGGTTTTTTCATTTTTTCATTTACAAAAATCGCTGCAAAAACGAAACAATAACAAAATCAGCGGCGGAAAATCATTGATTTTTTGATATTCTATATATAATATTGAAAATCTGCAATTTTTCCGCCGTGTAAATGATGTAATAAGATGTACCAACACGCACAAGCACAAAAAAAGACAGTACAATTATGTACTGTCTTGTAATATGATGTTATAAGTTCATAAGCGGACTTGTTTTCTGTGCCTGTTGTAACACTTCTTTATCCCTCATTCCGTTTAGATACGTTTGTGTAATAGATACATTTTCGTGTCCTAAAAGGCGTGAAAGACTGTACAAGTCCAGTCCGTTCTTTAATTCATATTGAGCGTAAGTATGGCGGATAGTATGAGCAGACACACGAATATCCTTTGAAATGTCGCTTGCCGCTCCTGCATTCTTGATTATGCGGTCAACCATTGCCGTACACATTGGCTTGCCGTTCTTGCTTAATAGTAAATTGTTCGGCGTGTTCTTATATTGAAAAAATGATTTGCGGACTGCCATATATTTGATTAACCATTTTGACAACATTGGTGATTTTGGTACAACACGCTCCTTGTTCCCCTTGCCTTTAATAATGATGTAATCGTCAAATTTGATTTGTTCCTCGGTCAATTCGATAAGTTCACTTAACCGAATACCAGTATCAACAAACAAATAAACAATGATTTTGTTTCTAATTTGCAAATACGAATGTCCTTGATAATAATTAAGTAGGCGTTTCAATTCTTTGTCCGAAAAAGTCCGTATGATTACTTTTTCGCCTTTGGCGTTCTTGATTTTGTCGGTCAGCAGTTTGTCGGTGTAATTTTCCTCGTAGGCATACCGAAAATAAACCTTAAACGCCTTTAATAAGTCATTGAAATAGTTGACAGTTATCCCCTCGGCTCGCTTTTTCATTAAAAATTCTTTGATTAGCGAGGTTGTAACGTACTTTATTTCCGTGATTTGCTTTTCTTGCTCTAACCATTTGAGCAGATAGCCGATTTGCCGTGAGTAGTTCTTAATTGTCTTATTGCTTAACTTGCGGCATTGACAGTTGAAAACATACTCGTCCTTGATTGTGGTTAATAACATAATAAAACACTCCTTTTAGATTTTGCAACCTAAAAAGAGTGTCATTAAAAACTAAAAATGGGGGTTCTACCACGCAAGTATAAAATAGCAATCGTTGTCATACTAAAACAATGTTTTTTATACTAACGCCGTACAACATCACGAACGATAAAGTCCGCAAACCCTTGATATTACGCGTTGTCCACGCTTGCCATGTGTTGAATAAGGTCTACAACTTTGTTTGAATAACCCCACTCGTTGTCGTACCAAGATACAAGTTTCACGAACGAATCGTTCAACGCGATACCTGCGCCGGCGTCGAAGATTGATGTGCAAGCTTCGCCGATAAAGTCGCTTGAAACAACCATATCTTCAGTGTACGCCAAAATTCCTTTAAGCTCGTTTTCCGAAGCCGCTTTAAGCGTCGCTTTAATTTCCTCATAAGTTGCAGGTTTTTCAAGTTTACAAGTCAAGTCAACAACCGAAACGTTAAGAGTCGGAACGCGGAACGCCATTCCCGTAAGTTTGCCGTTAAGTTCAGGAATAACAACGCCAACAGCTTTCGCCGCGCCTGTAGATGACGGAATGATGTTCCCCGCCGCCGCGCGGCCGCCGCGCCAGTCTTTTCTTGACGAACCGTCAACAGTCAACTGAGTCGCGGTTGTCGCGTGAACCGTAGTCATAAGGCCTTCAACGATTCCGTATTTGTCGTTGATAACTTTCGCCAAAGGAGCAAGACAGTTAGTCGTGCACGAAGCGTTAGAAACGAAGTTCATATCCTTCGTATATTTCGTGTGATTAACACCCATAACAAACATCGGCGTGTCGTCTTTCGACGGACCTGTGTAGATAACTTTTTTCGCGCCGCCATCGATATGCGCTTGCGCCATATCTTTAGAGTGGAACACTCCTGTCGCGTCTGCAACGTAATCCGCGCCGCAAGTTCCCCACGGAATTTCCGCCGGATTTTTCTTGTCGAAAACGCTGATTTTCTTGCCGTTTACAACCAACTTGTCGCCTTCAGTTGAAACTTCACCTTTGAATCTGCCGTGAACCGTGTCGTATTTGAGCATATAAACCATATACTCAAGGTCAACAAACGGGTCGTTAACCGCTACGATTTCCACGTTCGGGTTGTCTACCGCCGCGCGGAAAACCAATCTTCCGATTCTTCCGAATCCATTAATACCAACTTTTACAGCCATTTTTTACTACCTCCTATGTTAATTTTAATTTATCCTTAATATTCTACACTATTTCTCGGGAAATTGCAAGAGTAAATTTGCTAAAATTTTTACGCTTGATAAATAATTTGTCCGTTTTTCATAACATATTTAACAAACCCGCTTTGGTCTTGGGTAGTATCAAGTAAAATAGGCTCAATGTCAAAACTGATACCTTCGGTTAATCCCCAGAGTTGTGTTGAAGTTTCGAGCCAATTACCATTAAAACCGTCAAAAACAACACCCACATCAATGTCACTGTCTTTATGAGGAGTTCCGTTTACATATGAACCAAACAAAACAACGGCAGATGGCGAAAATTTTTTCAACACAGCATCCGCATAGCGTTCAACTGTATTTACAACTGTTGCTTTATCCAACATAGCAATTCCTCCGTTTTGGTTATAAAGTCTCTGCAAATATCAACAGTTAAATCCGCCGCAATAGCATTTTTCAAATCAGGATAACGTGCCTGAATGTTCAGCGGATTAAGATTGTGAAGAGTTTTTCGTTGAGTCTCAGACATTTTTGAGAACAACTCTGCTTTTTCAGCTAATTTTTGCAAATTATGAATTTTAGGCGGAATTTCCCCTTCGGCACAACTTTTAGCAATTATTGCCTTTAACGCCTTTTCAATAGCTTGATGGCACATAAAACCAACATAAAGATATTTCTTTGTTTCCAACATAGCTTTTGCAACATCAAAATCATAATCCGCTAAGTCAATCCAATATTTAACATTATCATTCAATTTAACTCACCAACTTTATTTTCAGTATATCATCAAACCCTTAAAATTGCAAGTATTTTTTAATTCCTACCGCCCCAACTTCATCTTACCCAATATCTCGTCCTGCAATCCAAACATCTCAACTTCGTCCTCCTCCGACGTTTCGTGGTCGAACCCGAACAGGTGCAACATCGAATGCACCGTCAAGAATCCAACTTCCCGCTCCAACGAATGTCCGTAATCGTTCGCCTGAATTTGCGCCTGCTCGAGCGAGATTACGATATCGCCGAGAGTTTCCTCGTCGTCCATTGGGAACGAGAGAACGTCGGTAGGCTTGTCCATATTTCGGTGAAGCAAATTCAACTCGTGAATTTCAGCGTTGTTTACCAAAACAACGCTGACTTCATATTGCCCTCTTTGGCAAAGAGGGTGCCCCGCAGGGGCGGGTGTTTTTGGCGCGAGTTTCACAACCGCCGCGCGAATTGCCGCTTTAATAATTCGCTTGATTTTCCACGAAATCCGCGAGTCCGTATTATTCGAGATGTAAATTTTCATTCGAAATTTCCTCCACAACATCAACATCAATCAAAACTTGCCGCGCGATATTCTCGCGAACAGTGTAAACCATCGTAACCCGAACCAACTCAGACGTTACGAACTCGTGTGTCAGCGTAACTTCCGACACTTCCGCGCCGAGC
>Ga0123355_10014513_pt1 | contig 12329 bp, 8 predicted proteins | sample TergutEmb28metaG_3_FD_89872 | JGI IMG/M metagenome (GOLD analysis project Ga0123355, IMG submission 89872) | Embiratermes neotenicus P1 segment gut microbial communities from Petit-Saut dam, French Guiana - Emb289 P1 | ecosystem: Host-associated > Arthropoda: Insects > Digestive system > Gut ...
ACGGCCAGTGTATTATAACGTCTACATTGAGTACCGTTCGAATATTTATGTTTGCCGTAGAAAAGTATTAAATATGACATATTCTGAGTGTGTATTTTTGCTTTAGTCATCCAGCATGTATTGCGCATGAGTTCTATTGTATTGCTGTCTCTGGCCTCTCTGGCTATACCAGTGTTTTACAGTTTATCTCAACAAAGACACTACTTTCAGACAAAAGATATTGAACACAAATTATGTGCAGAGAACATCTCTACAAATCTGTCTAAAACAATTCTCATTCAACGACGAAGTGTGTGAAGATATTATCTTGTCATAAATGAGCACAGGTCTTCTTGTAAAGTGTGGTCATTCTTGTTAGGTTTTAATGAAAATTGAATTTATTCGACAAGTTTTAAAGAAAAATTTTAAGAAATTCATGAAATGTGTTTCAGTGGGAACTCAGGTGTTCCATGCAGAGAGAGAAACAATCGGATGGACTGACCACACAACAAAGCTAATAGTCGATTTTTGTAGTTATGAGATCGCCTCAACAGCCTATAAAATCTGTTGTAGAATCCAAAATCCCACTGGCTTCAGCGACGATTTTAATGCTCGTTACGTAGCCGAATAAGGACACGCACGAAATATACTTTCGCAAAACATGACATGAAATTCAAACTCTGGGATCACAGTAGGAAATCTCATATCCAAAACGGATGTTCCTTTCAGTACCAACAAGAACGGAAATGCACTTATGACGTAACACAGAGTATGTTCTGATATTTAGCATGTTGGACACATCTCCAATATTTACACCATTTAATACACTGTGGTCACACAATGTTGCTCACAACTGTGATCATGCTACCTGTAATGTAGACTAAAATTAATAATAGTAATAATAATAATAATAATATTTATTTATTGCAATTGGTTTTTCCTACCATGTATACAAAACAAGTAATTGGTTACTACTAAATCTAAGTCGGGAGCGCTACATCAGAAGCATGTAGTGTCAGCTTGGAATCTTGGAAACCAGATCATCATTTGCTTATAGAGACAGGAAAAAAAAAAACCTGTGTCGAGATGGCCGGTCGCAGGAACTTCCGAACACTGACTTCTAGCCAGCATTCCGGCATCTAAAGTAATCATTACCTCGGGGATTCCAAAAACCAACAAAATAGAATCGAGGTCCTACTTGGCGGATTTCTGGCTGGCATCGTTTATGGTTAGAACTAGGGCGTTATCTGATCGCCTTCGAACCTCGATATTTTGCAGCACTTATTACATATCTGTATGTCCGCTGAGATATCTGTTAAATTTCAGGCCATACATCACCCAACGTCGTCAGTCTATCGAAATAAATTACGATTGCTAACTTGCAAATAAAGCATATCTTGTCGGTAGGTCTGATAAGCCTGTTGTGTTTTGGGTTTAAAGACAGGGTTAGTCCTACCATGAGGGCATGCGGCCATCTTCTCACGAATTTTGCGATAGTGTGTAAAGTGATCTAGTCTAGCGATATCGAACTAGCCTATGTTATTTTGGGGGATGTAGAGAGGGCCATAGATTCTGATCGTGGCTTGGGTGGTCGGGGTGGAGGAAATGACAATTTAGCTTCGACTCCTACATTGTCCAATATTATTTTCCTTAAGTACAAAATTAATTTACCATTAATTGCAAGGATTAGATGTTCGAATCACGTAGGGAGTCACTTGTGATTGTTGTGTTTTGTCAGGTGGCGAGCTGCGCGATTGTAATCGATTTTAATAATTTTCCACTCTTGAACTGTTGACACGTTGAGACACATAAACTGTTGTTAGAGAGAAGCCACAGAGTTTGTAAACTCTAATTTAACGAATGTTTCGCCCAATAAGTGAGGGTTAAAGCGTTTAAGAATGGAAATTTATTTACATTATTTCATAAATAAAGTGACCTTATTTACATAAACATCTAGCTTCAAAAGAAAACGCCATAGATTTATATTTCACATGTGACATTGACGAGTCTTCAAAAACGATATCGTTATGGTTATCCATTGAGCGTCTATCGAACAGAAAACCTAAAACGTAACTCTAAAACCTTGTATCCAAATAATTCCGTACTGATTTTGTGGGATTCATCATGTAGCGAAATTTGGAATTCTAATGAGAGATACTTAAATAATACCAGAAGACTTCGCGAATTTAAAAGCCTAGTAACTCCAAGGCTAAAGTGAAAAAATTCGCATTATAACTTAAATTAAATGTTAGCATACTGCCTAATGTCTGGAGCACTCTAAGTGAATGAACATATGTCTGAAACAGCAAAATGCGAATACAAATTTTCGTCTTTAAAGTTACCGAGCATAAAACTTTCATGCCTGCTAATACCTCAAACGCGATTCACCAAGGATGACATAGTGCACCACGAAACACTGACGTCACAGTCGCCTACAGTAATAATATTACATGCTCCTTTTTATTTTTGACACCGTCTTCATACAAAATGATAACACGCCTTTACAAACGTTGGCAGATCGCTGTCAGCAAGTAGAAAAGGAAGTTTCCATAGTGACACTGCGCAGGAAATGGAACGCAACTTTCTACTTTTTCGAACATCCCGAACAAATAAATATGGTGCTTGTAATCAATAAATCGTAAAAGATTTAGGAATTATAACTAAAGTACTTAAATCATCTCTGTCCTTTTTCGCTTTGAGGCTAACACCTGGCAGTAAAAGTTATAGCTGCTTTTATGCCGAAGTCGAGGTAGCTCAGTGTCCATAGTGACGAGTCTTCGGTCTGGACGAACGTGGTTCATTTCCCCTAATTGGACAATAGATCTTTCTCTTGTCCAAATCTTCCAGTCTGGCTCTGAGGCCATTCTTTGCGTTCAGGGAGTACCGGTGTTTGTTTCAAAGGCCTAGAATGTGTTGCATTGAATTACCTTTGAAGGTAAGAGTGAAACCCTATCTTATGCTGTCGTTGGATTGAATGGAACTGTACCTCTACACCATATTTTGAATTGACGGTACATTTTTTAATGAAGCACTGAGACCATAAAATTTTCTTCAGTTCGGCTGAGTATTTCTGGAAGTCTGTTCGGTATTTGCCAACAGTGACTATCTTTTACGGCCACTGGTTACTTAAATTTCCAGTAGGGTTAAACAGCCTTACATTTCCCGCTCTCAATCGAATATATATCAGAGGAAAGAGCAATTATTTCACTATACAGCAATAAAAGGTTGCTTTTACAACAGACACAGCGTGGCTGCACAGCGGAAAATCTGAGTCTGTGTATAAGGTAGTGTCATCTCAGTTCTAAAGTGTCCGTGACATGGCTCAGGCGGTTAGTCTTCGATTTATGACCTCGGAGCCACTGGTTCGATTCGAGTCTTCCATCTGTGAATTTTGTTGGATAAGGTGGCACTAGGATTGGTTTTTCTTCGAGTACTTCTGTTTAACAGTTTCAGCAGTATTATTGAATGCACCATGGAGAAGGTCAGGACCGGATACACCTCATATGGATTCCTCTTCTCCAGCCCTCTCGCTTTATCTCATGTCCCTCCGGACGTGACAAACTGAAGTCTGTGCGGGGACTTGATATTTGACAATCCTGTTTGGCACTGTTTGTACAGAATTAATATATAATTTCGGCGAAGAAATTAGTGATATTCGGTTATGTTTTGGGCATTTTCTCCAAAGGAAATACAAGATTATTTCTGAAGGAATTTCAATTGGACAGCCAACTAAAACAAAACGCTTTCTTTCTCCGACCAATCACTAGAGGGATGATTTAAGTTGTGTTGCCTTGGAGAATGAGGGAATATGTATAAAATGGACAGACGGTAAAAGTTACGCGTATAATTGCTTTATGCCGAAGTCGAGGTAGCTAAGTATATATAGTGACTAGCCTACGGTCTGGACCAACTTGGTTCAGTTCGCCTAATTGGACAAGAAACTTTCTCCTGTCCAATGCGTCCATTCTGGCTCTCCCACCATGCCTTGTGTTCAGAGCTTATCCGTGATAATTTCTGCGGGCAAAAAGTGTTGAGAGTTTAAGGTAAGAGCAAAACTCAATCTAGTGCCATAGTTGATAATAAGTGGAGCTGTAGCTCTACTCTGTAATATGGGTTGACAGTACATTGTTTAAAGAAGTACTGATAAAATGCGGCCTTCACCAGTTCGGCAGAATACTTCTGGAAGGCTGTCCGCTAATTTCCGACAGTGACTAGCTTCTATGTCCAGTGGTTATTTTATTTTCCAGGAGGATTAATCAGCCATAGACTCTCCGTTCTCGAATGGATATCAGCAGAAAGAGCTACTATTTCACTATAAAACAAAAAAAAGTTTGGCTTTACAACAAACGCAGCGTGAATGCACATCATAAAATCTGAGCCTGTGTACAGGGCAGAGTCATCTCATTTCTAAAGTAGCCTTGCCATGGCTCAGGCGGTTAGTCGTTGATGTATGACCTCGGAGCTACCGGTTCGATTGGGGTCAGTTCATATGAAAATGTCGGTGGACAAGTTGGCATTCGGATTGTTTTTTCTTCCAATACGGCTATTTAACACTGTCAGCCGTATTATCGCCTGAGTTACGGCGAAAGTTAGGAAGAGAATGCATCTAGTAATATCTGGATTTTTAGCTGGATAACGCGGCACTGGGATAGATAACATAACTTTGAGACTTTTCAAGGCACTGTCTACATTAACATGAATTAAAATCCAAAACACCATGGACTTCTTTTGTTTACTATTTAATGATTCAATGTGTTCATGATAAGGGCAGTTCTTTTTGCATAGTCTTTTGTGTAAAAATAATTTTTGTCAGTTTGTATCACTTTTTAACTTCATTTTTTGGATTATTTATGAACAGTTCAGTGTTCAGTGTTTAGGTATTTCTGTGCCACAGCAGTAAGACACATGAGAAATAACCGAACTGTTTATTAAAAGTCATTAAACGGGACATGTTTAAGTATGCGTGACAAAATTTTCTTCAAAATATAATTACAATCATCAGCAACCGCTGAAACTCCGTTCTATTAGCCACACAAATCCAATATGGCAAACAAAATGCGAAATTCCAAAAGACAGGCAATGTAGGTAAAACATTCCACTGAATGGTCTTCGCGTAATTATTCTTGCCTGGAAAAAAATTAATAGTACGTATTCTGATTTTTTGTCTTTAGCTTTATTTATCTGTCAATCAATGCCCATATACCGTATTCTATTACTGTTTCTTGCCTGTCCGGATCTACCATATTTTACTGTATTACGTCATCGACGGCGAGATTTTCATAAAGTCATTAATTAATATAAAATGTGTTTCTTGCCCTTCTCTAAAAACCTTTCTACAACATATTTATCTCAGTCATTAACCAATTTGATGAACAAAATTTTTGTTTTGCCATAAGTTTATTTCATGCCGCTACATGTTTCGAGCACATGTGCTCGAAACAGGTAGAGGCATGATATAAGCTTATTGTAAAACAAAAATTTTCTGCATCAAGTTGGTTAATGACTGAGATAAACATACTGAGATGCACGGTCAGCAAACCGTCAAAATGTTCGACAACATTTTTCTTTTAAAAAGGATTAAGTACGTTATTATGACAAATATGCACACATCTTCATGTACTGTACCGTTTATTCTTGTCAGATTTTAATAAACCTTCCGTTTTCTACAGAGATTTTCGAGAAATATTTTAATATCAATTTTCATGAAAATTCGTTCAGAGCGACCGCCGTGTTCCAGGCGCATAGATATATGGACTGACAGACAGACGGACAGACATAACGAAGGTGAGAATCGGTTTTCGTTGTTTTGCGAAAGCAACTAATAATACTGAAATACTCGAAGAACCTTAACTTTCTCTGGATCAGTGACAATTTTTAAATTCAACATAAAGCCTAAGATAATGACCCACTTAATATGCTTGAGCAACACAAGATGAAAAATTCATAGGGTAAAGTCACAAGAAGGCCTTCCAACTGTTCAAACCGATGTTTAATTCTGTACTAACAATACGGGAAATGTGGTTATGATGTAGGAGAGAAGCGCGTTCTGATATTTGGCATGCTGTAGCCTTCTGTTATGTTTATACTATTTAATTCACTCTCGTAAACTGTTTCACACAACTGCTTCACGCTTCAACTAATTTAGCCTGCTGTTGTGGTATTTTGCAGCATTTACTACGTATCTTTCTTTTCGGTTGAAAGACAGGGCTAATCGTACCAAGAGGGTATGTTGCCACCTTCTTACGAACTAAGGGTAGTATGGAAAGAGATCAGGTCTAGTGATATCGGCCAAAATAATGGCTTTAGGGAAAGGGTCACAGTTGCGCTTCCTGGTTAGTGTTCGCGAGGTGAAGGAGATGGCCATGTAGCCTTCATGCTACAGTATCCAAAACAAAATACTTAGGTACCAAATTCTTTTACAGTCAATTGAAAGGAGTGCGAGTTCGGAACCCGCTGGAAGACATCGAAGTCTGTTTTTTGTCATTGTTAATTGTTGTCAGGTACAGAGTTCCCTGCGACTGGCCGATCACTCAACCAGACGCGTTGTACCATGTGATTCTGTATGTGTATGTCAGCCAGTTGGTTGAATGGAGGGCAGAACTCCGACAGAAGTCAGAATCGTCAAGAGAAGGAGGAAGTTTCGAATAGAGACATTGGCATAGGAAATGGAACGCAACATTCTGGAGAACTGAATATATTTCATATATGTATTAGAACTAGAAATTAAAATTAATTGATTTTTTTTAATTTAGTCATCCCGTTGTGTTTTATTCTTATATATTTAATTTATATATAATTCAGTCAACACAACAATAATATTAAAATATCAACTATGTTTATAGCGACATGTTTCGACTCGAAGGAATCATCTTCAAGCTATATTTAGAAACACGTATGTGTACAAGGTAACTGTGCATATTTTGGGATACCAAAGGCTTACAGGAGTGTATTATAGAGTGTTATCTGTATATACAATACAGTTAAATTTGCAAAGCCTAAACTGTTATGGTAATATATTAACTATTTCTGATGCATCTAATTGATATTATGGCTAAACATTTAAGGCTTACGATGTGTTTTGTATGCCGATTTAGCTACTACGTATTGCGCAATCGCATGCCCTTTGTTTGTAGTGAGTATGTTGAGCAACGTTCGTTTGTATGGACCGTCTCACGTTTGTTTGGTCACGCCATCGGTTACGTTATTGGAGTATCTGGAACCCAAGTTTGTACTTTGGTCGTGGTTGTTGCCGTTCAGTTGATTTCCTTTAGGTAGTTTTCAGAGCAGTGCTTATGATTTGTTCAACATACTCACTACAAATAAAGGCAATGCGATTGCACAATACGTAGTAACTAAATTGGCATACAAAACACATCGTAAGCCTTAAACTTTTAGCCATAATATCAATTCGATACATCAGAAATAGTTAATAGAGTACCACAACAGTTTAGGCTTTGCAACTTTTAAATGTATTATGTATAGATAACGCCTTATATGGCAATACTGTAAGCCTCTTTAGGATCCCAAAATGTACACAGTTACCTTGAACACATATGTGGTTCTAGAAATAGTCTGATGATGACTCCTTCGAGTCGAAACATGTCGCTATAAACATATGTTTACTGTGCGGTATGGGCTGACTGTTTACAGAAGTCAGTGTAATCTCACCTCTAAAGAGGCCGTTCCATGGTTCAGGCGGTTAGTCACCGACCGCTGGTTGTGGGGGACTTGGTTTGGTTCGAAGACCTTACATTTAGGATATGTGAGGGACAAAATGTGACAATGTAATAGGTTTTGTATCAGTATTTCAGTTCTACTCTTTCCATTATTACTCCGTCATTGGGCCATGCACGTCTTCATCCAATGTCGCTCGTACCAGAAAAACAAAGGATCAAGGCCTGGAAACCTACAAGAAGAACGATCTTTGGAAACTAATGAAGCAATGAATACAAACTTATTATCATTCAGCCGCAATGAATTAAAATATTGTCACTAGATTAACAATGAAAGGTATTCGGACTGTAACATCAGCTGAGATGAGCTTAGTGGATTTCTCTTCATCCAACCATATATAAAGTCCTGAATTGGGAAAATAAAAGAGCTGCTAAATTTATCTAGAATAGAAAATGAAGTGCAGGTGTGGGGACCAGAAGGAAGAATATAAGAAAACAGCAGAATCAGTAAAATGACTTGTAAGAAAATAACGAATGTGCACATACTTGCTACAAGCCTCAAGGCAAAATGAGAATTTGTAGAACAGCAGAAGGATCGAGTGTTGGTTATGTTTATCACATCAGATGGTGAAGATATTGCAAGAATTATTTCGGAATGGCATAAAATAAATGAAAAAGGAAGTAAAGGAAGCAACAGAAAAATTGCGACTGTCATATGTTTCAGAGAAAGTTACATGGAAACATACATTTTGTGTGTGTTTGTAGTCTAGATAAATGCACTTCAGTGCGTATGTACATGAAACAGTGCAGACAAAACTGGTTTAGAATAAAGAATATAATACACTTTTTGCATAGAATATTTAATGATACAATAACATAAAATGCTGGTCGCAGTACGTCATAACAATAAACATATTTACTGTTGCATGTCACAATATTCTTCAAAATGGTACGTAATGACAGACGTGACGCAGCTGTTAAAATTACGTAACATTAAGCACATGGATCCACCACGCACAAACAAAAGGCTAAATGTCAGAAAACAGCAGATATACTATAATGGAACACTGAGAAGAATGCGAGTATTTACTGTTGCGTAACAAAGCAATTAAAAGTACATATTGCACGTATGAGTGTGCGTCAGTAGCGTCAAATATCGAGCACCTCAAACACGTGCACCAAATCATACTGCTGTCTCTGTCCTGTCTCTCCCTACCATATTATTACAATTATCTCATCAAGCGCACAATTTTCAGAAAGACGTTAACGTAAAATATTTTAATGTATCGCTTCAAAAAATATCTAAAAGAATTAAAATTCAAAGTATATTTGAGGGGAATATTAATATAAATGTATACATGCCTTCATGTAAAGTGTTCATTATTATAATTAAGTTTAACTCAAAATAAACCTTTTTCTCTAGAAATACTGAAAACTATTGAATTACCTAATTTCATGAAAATCCGTCCCCTGGAGCCCAGTATTTCCATGCGGTGAAATAGACTAATGAAGGGACTGACGGACAGACAGACGTAACGAAGCTTATATTCGCTTTGCAATTTCGCGAAAGCGCTTACAAAATTAGAAGTGTTAAAGAAACCGAACAGCAGCTTGGCACAACGACAATTCTTAATATTCAGCGCGTAGCTGAATAAGAAAACCCACTGGATGCATTTTCGCACAGCATGATGTGAAAGTTAAACGGTGAGTTCAAAGTAAGACATCCCACTTCCACAGGCCGATTTCATTTTAGTACTAAGAGAACAGTAAACACACATATGACGTAATAGTGAGGCACGTTCTGCTATTTGTCATGCTGGACACTTCTCAAATATTAACAACATTTAATCCCCTGCTGTCACACAATGTTGCTCACAACTGTGATCATGCTACCTTTAATGTAGACTGTTGTTACGATATTTTGCAGCAATTATTGCGTGCCTGTGTGTCCACTAAGACATCTGATAAATTTCAGGGCCATTCATCAGCCAACTTCGAAAATTTGTCGAAATATTTTACGATTGCTAACTTAAAAACAAATGATTTCTTCTCTGTATTTCTTTAGTTTGTTGTGTTCTGGTTTGAAGGACAGGGGTAATACACCCATGAGTATACACTGTCACCATCTCATGAATTTGAGGTATCGTGTAAAGTGAATTTTTCGTCTAATATCGACACACCCTACGGTTTTTGTGAAAGGGTGACAGATGTGCTTGCTGGATTGGTTTCGCGAGGTGAAGGATTTGGCACTTAAGCTTTAATTGCCAGATTATTAAAAAAAAAAGTATTTATGTAGAAAGTTAATTTACACTCAAATGCAAGGATTAAAATTTCGAATCCCGCAGGCCGCCGCGAATGTCTGTCTGTTGTGAGCGTTGTGTGTTGTTAGGTAGAGATCTGTGCGACAGAACTATCGATGGCACAGAGGTGTGTTTGCGCATGTGTGTATGTGTATATGCGCGTGTGTGTGCGTGCGTGCGCTTGGGTGCTTATGGGTGCATGTGTGTGAGCGTGTGTGTGTGTGTGTGTGGGCGTGTACGTTTGTTTGTTTCTTTGTTTGTTTGTTTGTGCGTGTATGTTGGTGTCTGTGTGTGTGTGTGTGCGAGCGCGTGTGTGTGAGCGTGTGTGTATGTGTGTGTGTGTGTAGGCTGGCGTGTACGTTTGTTTGTGCGTGTATGTGTGTGAGTGTGCATGAGTGTGTGTGTGTATGAGCGAACTTTTCATTTTCTTAATAGAAGTAGCATGAAAAAAAAAGAAAGGAAAACTTACCGTCAATTAAACATATCACGAAGCAGTATCAACATATATTAACGTACAGGAGGTCATCATCAAAGTACAATGGAGTTAGATATTTGTATCCTTAACATCCCGAAAAATAAGAACTTCTCCAACCAACACTGACAGTCACTACCAATGTACCGTCCTGCCTGAACTATCTGCAGTCAGCACAGCGATTACCACCACAGCGGTCTACTACATTATATACTGCAACAAACTGCGCCTCAATCTTTGGATTAGTGTCTGTTTCAGTAACCCAGAACATACAGCATGAATTTTAATTTATCAAATGGAAAAGAAGTATAAAATTTAATCGCTAATCGTCATAATATAATATAAAATAGTTTCTGTGCTCTTGTTTGAAAATTCTGTCCAGCCAGAGGTTTGAACATGAAATTCGACAGTAGAAGATGCGAAGAAAAATTGTACTGACTCGAAAACGAAGTTCATCCCTCTGTTTTTGTCGAATAAAAGCTGTGGCAGAACAACCGATGTATCATAACTGTGTATTACTGTGTTTACTGTGCGAAGGGCAAGAAGGGGCAAAGACAATTTGCATAACTCTTGTTTCCATTAATTATAGGAATGAAAACCAACATAATGCTGTTTAATTTTTTTTTTTAGTCTAATAGACAATTTAGCGTCGGTTTCTGGAGACTGCGACTTTGGGTCTCTGAAACTGTAGGATTTTGACTGGACTAAGTTGGGTATTAGTTTATTTACATGCATTAAATTATAAGCAGCTGTTAATATTTTCTTTGTTATTCCATCTTTATATCCATTACCGAACTCCCAGTGTGCCTTATCACACGGTGTACATTCGAGCAACCGAATGATTTATGAATTATTAGTTGGTAATTACGTGAAAGTGAATTATCTTTGTCTAAATTAAAGAAAATTTCATTACTTCAAAACGAGGCTTTCAGTAAAGACTAGGAAACCTAAACACCGTTCTTGAAGCTTGTACATAATTGCGAAAAGTGACTATTAGTGTCTTCATATCTGTTCGTCTGTATGTTCGTCCGGATGGAACGAATTTTATTGGACTAGGGTGGGTATTATACATTGGAATACTTCCTATAGCAAGTAATTTTTAAAGTCATTTAAAGGTTTTATTTTTTTCTTGTCTTTCGATTAACAAACTATGAACAATTCTAACAACACGTTGGAATAAATCGATGATTTATGACTAGTTACCTGGACGGATTTTCATCAAATGTGATATTCCACTAATTCTCGATTTGAAAAGAATATTCAATTTTCATTAAAATCTGACCAAAATAACAGGTACTTTACATGAAGACTTTTGTATTCTAATGGTAATATCTCGCTCATTTGTGCTTGGAATGAGAAAATTTTCAGCCAATTTTAAAAAAAGCTTTATGTTCAATAATTTTTTTCGACATTCGTGGCCTTTATAAAACAATGTGAAAAAAATATTACAGGCAGGCGACATGTGCCAACGTAATACGGTGCAGTTGTTTTGTTAGATGCGTAGACAAGGGTACAGACACACACTCACAATATGTAACAATTAATAGCTTTCGATGACTACAACAGTTACGTGAACGCACATCAATGTTACGCAGTACACATTCTTTTCACACCTGTAACCTTGATTGGCAACTGCACTAAGACTCCATTACCAGCTGCTCATGTTATCAGCTGATGCATTTCTCTCCACACAACTACATGTTCGGGAGAAGAGGATAAATTTTTCTGACTTTTTTAAACGAATGAATAAACCAGTTAATGAAGTTAAATTTTATCCCCCCCCCCAGTTCTCGACTCCTGTGAGATAGAAGCCTGAAAGTCTGCAGCCTCTGACTTAGCGACTGTTCTAACAAGTGATTGGGAGGCTAAACACTTTAAGGTGAGGAATATATATATATATATATA
>Ga0123355_10014514_pt1 | contig 12328 bp, 11 predicted proteins | sample TergutEmb28metaG_3_FD_89872 | JGI IMG/M metagenome (GOLD analysis project Ga0123355, IMG submission 89872) | Embiratermes neotenicus P1 segment gut microbial communities from Petit-Saut dam, French Guiana - Emb289 P1 | ecosystem: Host-associated > Arthropoda: Insects > Digestive system > Gut ...
TGCAGTTCATATTATCCTCATTTCTACCCATTGCATTTTGAATTAAAAAGTATCTGTAATCAGGTTGGGCAGATTTTTTTCTCTCTGTCTTCCTGTCCTTCTCTTTTTATTGGGTTGGGGGGGGGGGGATGTAGGACACTACCTTTACTAACAGGTGCAAAAAGTGACTATGTCATATCTGTCTGTCTGCATGAAACACCTACACTCCCATTGGTTGGGTTCTAATTAAATTTTATAGTGGGGATTTTTACTAAAAGTTGTTGACCACATACAATTTTGGCTACAATTGGCCAACAGTAATAGATGCTGTAAGTGAAGACCCATGTTAATCTCTTATATCTCATCATTTATCAGATAAATATAAGAAATTCAGTTAATCTGAATGTAATGTGGCACCACATAAGTTTAAATTGCATGACAGGCAAAAAAAAAGGTAAAAATACCAATACAATAAGTGTTTAAGCTTTATACTTGTTTATAATTACAGAATGTGGTGTGACATAATAATCCTGTGACAATCATTGTGCTGTTGTATCATGTTCCTGTGCATTGACTGATTTTTTAGTGTGTTTTCAAAATTTCAAAAAGCAGCTCTTAGCTCTGTCATCTCTGTCTGTCCTTATGGAACAACTTGGCTTACACTGGACAGATTTTCATGAAATGTGATGTTTTATTATTTTTTTAAAATCTGTCAAGAAAATTCAAGTTTCATTAAAACCTGACAAGAATAAAGATCACTGTACCTGAAGACATTTATGATAATATCTCTCTCAATTATTCTTAGAATGAGAAATGTTGCAGACAAAAGTTGCAGTGAAAATCAAAACACACAGTTTATGTTCAATAACTTTTTTTTAATTATACCATTTACGAGTTAATGTGGAAAAATATTGTAGAGCCAGACATGCCACAAATGACAGTTTAATATGGCACATGCACTTTGTATGCTGGAAAACTAAGGCTACAAACACACCCTCAGAATATTTAATACTTATTGCTTTTTCACAGCAACACTGGTTACAGAAATGTGCCTCAACATTACTCTATATTTACATTGCCTGTCTTATTTCTTCATGCAGTTATGTGATGCATATTAAGGAAAATACAATGTGCTGTTGTACTATTTAATATTTATTATGTATGTCTAGTGGTATGAAATTTGATATGTAGGTGGATTATTAATGTTTGTACAACTTTTGTAATTACAAGCTGTTGAATACACAAATACTTCCATCATATTAAATTGTATCACAAATATTATGTTACTCCCACAGTTCCCAGTTTGTAATATGTATTTTATTAAATTGAAATATTTGCATTGCAGTTCAACATCTTGCCACCTACACTAGTGTTTTTCTGGAGTTTTCTTTCAGACCAACCAGTACTTGTGTAATTATCTCACTGGCTCACGTATTGTTCATGTGATGTCCCACCACTTTATTCGTATTGTGCTGCTTCAAATGATTCTCCATTAGAATTACATTCTTTAGTTTTGTTCCAAAACTAAACAGTTGTTTTCTTGCCCTTATGTCAAAGAAGCAGTTAGCCTTTTATGACCCATCACCTGTATATATTATTGTTGACAACCACTGCCACAGTATAATGGTTGAATTCTCAAAGATTTAAAATAATTTCTGTTTATAACCTAAGGAAATAGTTAATTGTGTAATGCAATTTTGTTGAATTATTCTATTCATATTAATACCAAGATGCGATTGCCACAACATCCCCCAGTACAGAACTGACATTCTGTAATGTACAGCTGTGAACAGTAACAAAATCTGTGACCGTCTGACAAGAGTCAGGATGCAGAGATCTGAATGCATTGTGATGTTAAGTTATACATGTATTTCCAGTCTTGCTGCTTTTTCAGGTCAGACTTGATTAGAGCAAAATACTTTAAAACTTTTGTAATTGTGGAAAGAACAGACAGTTTTTCTCTTATTTATCCCCTTAAACAATGAGGACAAAATGTGAGTTCCTGCAAAGAACATAGGATGATCAAACCTGGAAGTGAAATAACAGTGTTGAAGGCAGATGCATCTTATGATCTACATTTTCTGTTTAATTTTAGCTGATCTACAGTGTAGTGGAATATGGTGGTACACATGCCAGACAGAGTGATTTGTATGGAACACAGGATGCTGTTGTGAAGATTACAAAAACATTCTTTAAGGTGAGCATGCTCATGAAAAATGCAAGTTTATTATCCTGTAACATGTCCAATGTCCTACAAAATTCAGTTTCGGACCCACAATGTCCTGGATTTTTCCAAGTCAATAAAATGCAGCACTTCGGACAATTTATATTAACATTTTGACTTCACAGTGGGATAAAGCATCTACATGAGCAGGACAGGTGTCAACCATTTCACTCACATGAAGGAATAGGAGTGGGAGAGGAAGATGTGTAGATTACTGATTACACATTTGGAATGAGGCTGCAAAGGGTTCTTGTTAATCCAAATTATCTCATTGTAGTAAATATTAATAAATTAATCTTCTTTTTTAATGTATGAGGGGTTAAACATTTTGTCTGCTACTGCCCTCAACCACTACACAATCAGTTTTCCCCCTTTAAAATTGGGATCCCTACCCTTGAACAAAATATCTTGTAATGCTCTTGAGTGCATTATTGCTCTTTTCTTTCTTGCCATAGATGTGACTATAACATTTGCTTCTATTTTTGTCAGGGACTGTCAGGTGTGGAAAATGTGTATACCCAGCATAACCCTCTAATAAAAGACACATTAGAAGAACTAATCAAAGGCAAGCTAAAGGAAAGTTCTTTCCCTTATCTTGGAAATGATCAGCTAATGAGGAGGTAAGTAATATTGAGGTAGTATCATAACCATAAAGAAGGTGATGAACTGTGTACACAGCTTCATACGAAAATGTCCATAAAAACAGTGATGCATGGAGCAATGTGTTTTCCCTCAGAATAGTCCCTGAGGGACCTAAAACATTTATTAAACATTTACATATACTTTGTGAACACTTGGAAAACTAGTCAGCAGTAGTATTTGGTTCTGCCGTCATATAATTTTTAATGTGAACAGTCTTGTCATGTCAGCAACCCTTGACATTTTAATCACCTTGGGAAAGTGAAAAAAAGTCTGATGGAGCCATATCAGTGGAATATGGAAAAGGGAATTGAGCAATGCAACCCAGTTGTGGATGTAGATGTACTTATAATTCCTGCTGTGTGAGCAGGCTCACAATCATACACAAGTCCCTAGTGTACTGACAGATGTTATACTACCTCCAGGTCATACTCACTGTTGACAGTTTTTATTCTGGCATAAATTCCGTATGGATTATCCATTGGAACTGAAGAATAATCAGCATGACTTTTATGCAGAATTTGTGGAAATGAACCTTCTTTTGGTCTTTGTGATATGTGTGACTTGCTATTCCGCAGTCTTATCTTTGGATCTCATGATCGTACTGGAAATGCAAGGACTCTCATCCAGTAATAATGGTATTCAGAAAAACTGGTTCATCATCAGCTGTTCCCACAAAATCTTTGCAGGCGTTCATTCCGAGTTTTTCGTCATCATGCACTGTGTGGGGTACAAACTTTATATAATTTTTTCTCTTACTCAAGTTTGTGGTAGTTATGGACCTTATATATTCCTTATACTGTATACATTAAATTCACTGCCAGTAATTCTGAGTATCATTTAGCAGTCTGATGTGAGCAAGTTGTGCACAGTTGGAGGTAATTTGTATTTGTGTGTTGCAAGGCTCATCTTCCACATTTTTGCTGCCCTCTGGAAAATGATTAAACCATCTAAATGTTTGTGCTGGGGACAGAGTGTTATCTCTAAAAGCTGTTTGTAACTTTTTTTGTTTCATTGTCATTATTCCCCAACTTTACAACAATTTGATGTTGATATGCCTTACCACTTTGTGGATTCTGATGGCACCATAAAACATGATGCGCAGAACATGTTCATACAAAACAACAATGCAGTGTCATCCAGTCAGAGCTTCAGAGACTGTCATGGTCACAAATGTCACACTTTATGGTATCTCTGGCAGCCTATCATGCAACTATATCCATGCTGCATATTTTTGTTGTATGTTACTCTTATTAGTTTCTCGTTGCACTCTCTGTGTTCATGTCAGACATTGTGGAAAGGTAGTTGGCTCTTGTGCTTCATATTTTGGAGGTCATGGGTTTGAATCTTGGTCTTCATACAGGTTATCCATGCTTAAGTCTTTAGTTCTTGACCTTATTTTCTCCAGGCTATTGCTGGGGTATTTATTTACAAATAGGCTACACTCATACACAGTCAGACAGTAAAATTCCATGCCGTCTAAGAACTGATACACATAAAGTAAGAAGAAAATTGTTTTTACTTACTTTACTGCAACACACTTTTTACATCATTCTGAAAGTTACACAACACAGTCTTTGAAGGCATATTGTATTTAATTCAGAGGTTAGGTTCATCCTGATATCCTCCTCAGTATCTTGAAATATTCTTCTTTTGAGGGTCATCATCACTTTAGGGAACAGAAGAAGTTGGTTTATATGAGATGGTACCACAGTTTGCCAGAAAACACTTCACTGTAATTCAGGATGAGTAAGGATGTTGTTGTGAAAAAGGAACCATCTGCCTTTCTCTGTCTGGAAATCTGCTTTAGTAACTTTATCAGCACCCATGTGTAAAATTCACTGCAAGTTTTCCCTTCAGATATAACTTCTTTGTATATTATACCCAGTTTTATATATATATATATATGTAGTGAACAAAATCATCACAAAGACCCAAAAAATTTCACTTGCAAAAGCTTTGGATCACAAGGCTCACTTATATATATATATATATATATATATATATATATAAAGAGGTATTCGTGGGGAAACCGGCGGTAAAGAGACCACTGGGGAGACCTAGGTGTAGATGGGTGGATAATGTTAGGATGGATCTCCAGGAGGTGGGATGTGGGTATATGGACTGGATTGGGCTGGCCCAGGATAGGGACAGGTGGCGGACACTTGTGAGTGCGGTAATGAACCTTCAGGTTCCGTGAAATGCGGGGAATTTCTTGCCTAGCTGCAAACCAGTTAGCTTCTCAAGACGGACTCTGCACCATGGAGTAAGTAATTATATATATAAAGAGCATATGACAACTTCCAAAGACTGCATCCACACCTCAGACCAATCTATAACTTGCCAATTGCACTGTAACTGAAGAAAAGCCTTTTTTGTGTTTAAGTACAATCCTGAAAAAAGTATTCAATGCATGAAGTAGTGAACAAAATCATCACTGAGGCTCAAAATATTTCACTTGCAAAAGCTTTGGATCATAAGGCTCACTTATATGTATATATATATATATGCTCACTACTTTGTGCATTGATTACTGCTTTCAGGATTGTACTGAAACACAAAAAACGCTTTTCTTCAGTTACAGTGCAATTGGCAAGTTATGGATTGGTCTGACAGGTGTGGATGCAGTCTTTGGAAGTTGTCATATGTTCTTTTGGCTTGTGTGAGACTGTGTGGAACAGACTTGGTGCATATGTTCCTCTTTCCCATACATTCATGAAGAATCTGATCAGTCATCTGCCACTTACAGTGCAGTTGATTCCCCATCAATCTGACACTCATTAAACTGTCTCTGGCCATCAGGTTATGAACTTCTGCAGCTTTCGCTAGATTACGAGCAGTTGATGGCCACCCACCTCATGTATCACCTTGGAGGGCCATCACATCCCTTTCTCATTCTTTTAAACTATTCAGGGACGTGTGAGGTAGAGCATCATTTCCATCAAAAGTTTTATGCATTTTGTGTGTGCCCTTAAGTCCAAAATAAGCCTTGATAGTCACTGCTTCATGACAAAAAAGGAAAACAACTTACAAGTGGCACTGCTGCAGATGAACTGATTGATTCTCTTTTCACTGTTCCCTGGCAGTCACAACATGGACTATAGAAACTGGCTACATTGGTTAACTGCCAAACCTTACTTGTGCATTGGCATTAGTCCTGGGACTTTATTGTTTGACATCATTTTCTTTCCAATTTATCATTCATAATTGTTTTACCATTTGATGTTTAATAATCACTGTAGTTTAAAAACCATAAATAACCCAAGAATCAGTCAGTTATTATGCACATAACATTGTCTGTGGAATTAGTGGTTAAGTCCATTTGTCAGTTTAACTGTGATATACTGTTACTTGCATAGAGGGAGTAAAGTATATATGATGCGTGTTTTGATCCGTGATGCATTGCTTACTTCCAACATATATTCATATTACTCTGTTACAGTTAAGTGTGATGTTATTGTTATAATAATACTTCAGATGGTTTGGGAGTTGTCTGTCTGTGAGTCTTAAGGTGCCTTGTTATTGTCATACTGACATGCATGCACATACAGATGCAGACACAGACAGATTGTGGAAATTATCTGGATTGTTTATATCTAGAATACTAGGGTGGCCCAGTGATACTGGTCTAATAGTAATGTTTTGAAGTCAAAGTTCCAAGTCTGATCCTGTCCAGTGCCTCATTGTCCATATATATATGTGTGATGTGGTGAATGAACCTTTGAAGAATTTCTGTTTGTGTACCAATTCAGTTTGAGAAATCGTGCATGTAAGTAAATAAGCTGTGATTACAGGCCACAGGATATCATTGTGTTTATGATTGGTGGAGCTACGTACGAGGAATCGCTTGCTGTTCATCAGTTGAATAAAAACAATTTTGGTGTTCGGATTGTTTTGGGTGGAACAAACATTCACAATTCAAACAGTTTTTTTGAAGATGTTCAGCAAGCAATGCACGGTGTCTCAAGACGTCACGTTCGCAGGAGGAACTTGTGAACTCCAGGCAGCAGATCCTCATTTTAATGTATGTATGTATATAAACATCACATCTGTTCTGAATGAAATATGATCAGTTGTTGGGTAAATATCAAAAAGTCATTGTGCATTCCAGTCCAGTAATCGGCTGTATGTGTCTGTCAGTGGAAGATTCTTGGTAAAGTTATTAACTCCGTGAGGTCAGTTATTTGAACAGGTTTTGTCTTGCTATCTGTGTACTTTTGATGGAGTCTAAAAACTGCTGGGCTGAGTCTGACATTTGACAAGAACTTGAATTTCTAAGCATTAATTCTGTGCTTTCCAGAAGGTCCACTTGTCTGAACATAACAAATGAGATGTACCTACATGAATTTCTTCCATTCAAAAGGTTGTTGTATGAGGATTGAGACGATGTGTCACTTGCCAGGTTGATCAATGTATGGTAGGAAATGAATCAGTGAAAGCTGCACTTACATACCTTTTCTCTCTCCTCTTCCTCCTCCTCTCTCTTTTTTAAAAAAAAAAAAAAAATTAACAGAGTGTTACATTAGCACTTCAGCAGTGTGGACAGTGAAACAAATAACATATTGAGGCATATGAAAAGTACCATCACACAAATAAAAGAATATCTCAGCAAAGCAATGTACCATATTTATCCAAATGTTAAGTTACTCCTCCCCTTCACAATATTAAAATTTCCAGGAACTTTAAGGCATATGTTCAGACGAATTGGGAAAAAATTCTCGACTTGTATTCAGGTAACTAAGGTATCTCATCAGATTCATCAACATATGTTCAGTGATTTATTTAAGTATTTTGTACCTCCAAAGTAACTTTTATCCATAATTTATACTTCAGTATAATCAGAATGTTGAGAGATATGCCCATATACTGTAGTGAAGGAATTAATTTTGAGACACCAAACTATTGTGTAACTGCATTATAATTTTGGTGTTTTAATCGTATTTGCTGAATAAAGTTGAAAGGAATGTTAAGTTATTACTGTAAAAATAGTTAAGGGTTTGACATGAAAAGTTTGTGTAAATTATGAGCAGCATTTTGCCTTCAATCAGAGACTACACTTTGCAGTCCAAATTTTGAAGTGTGTTCAACTGCAACAATTTGGTATATAGCTGTAGTACGATAGCAGAGATTATAATAAAATAAATGTAGAAAAGATGTGTGTTTGGTACCAGATAAATTACTACTGGGAATGGGAACAATTTGTTGGTTTGAAGAGTGAAGTCATGGATGGCATTGAAAAAAGTGTTGAGACAGTGACTTAATCATTTATTGAATTCTGTATTTCATTGAATATACAAGCCCATACATTCCTTTGTGGTGAGCACAATTTACCAGTTTGGAAATAAGAGTTTGATGAGCTACTCAAAATGATTTTGCTGAAATGACCATTCATGACATTTTTATAACATCAGCAAAATTACAACATTTAATAGAACATTTTGCAACTTCCACTCTCTCATGCATCCAGCCTTATTCTGTTTTGATTGATGAATGCACTGGGTCTTCAAAGGATGACATGATATACACTTCTTAATAAGTAGTGTAAGGTATGTCCAAAAGGGATAAAAATACAGTGGAACGAAAAAGTCTGTGATACCAGTCTTGAATAGTATTACTTGTAACTAATGCATGCACATTTCATACAGAAGAAGGTATATCATGACACTTTTTAGGGCTTGTTGTATATTATGATATGGACAATCATGTAATAATTTGTAGTGACTTCAAAAAATTATTTGAGTTCCTCATGGAAGAAAGTGAAGTGGGACAGCTCAGTCAGTATAGTGACTCCCTACAAGATGAATGACAAATGCTAGATTCCCAAAAGGAACAGGAATTTTTCTCTTCACCACCACATTCAGACCTCTGTAGGTACAGTGGATACTCAAGGTCAAGGTGGCTGGATCTTGAAGGTGATTACTTACCTGTATTCTGCTGTTGACTGTTCAGAATGTGTGGAGCTTTACCTCAACTTTCCCATTCATCTTTATGACACAGTGCTTTTAGATACAGGGACAGGGGAAAAATATTTAAATGTCCAAGTTCCTCTTAAATGCTACATCTTTGAATGCATGGTAAAACTGTACTTTTGGAAATGTACTACATATTGTTAAAAGTAGCTTTTCTAGATTGTAGTAATGCTGTTTTATTGAGCAGCTTCCTAAATGAAAAGGGTTTGAGCAGCTGTCTAAATGAAGGGGGTTTGATGACTGTCAAAATGCTACCAAGAATTTCAGTAAACAACTTTTTTTTCAAATGCTGCAGGATATCTTCAAACAATAAATTATCAGTTGCACAGTGACATAGAGTTCTCAGAGACAGTTGTAGTATTTAATTTTACTGCCACCCTTGATACACCACTCCCAGTTGTGGTGAACAAACAGTGGCACTATTATAGGTGTTGACTGTACATAAAAATTACCCTGCTACCAAGTAACCAGATAGCAACGATTTGATAGCTGTAATCAGCTGTTCTACAGCTGTGGTGGTTAGACACCAGCCTATCACTGTGAAGCCCAGGTTCGATCCCAAGCCAGTCCTGTTTGGATTTGCACTGGAGAGGTTTTACTCTGAGTACTTTAGTTTTACCCTGTCAGTATTCCACCAGTACTCCAAACTCATCTTTCATTCATCTACCCTCAACAGCTGTGATCACTGACACGTCACTGATGATCTGTCTGATGGATATAAAATAGTGGGATGCACGCTTTAAATTTAAAAAAGTCAAACCATCTATTCAAGATAAGACTTGGTAATATAAAGTAATGAGAAGTACTGAGTTAAATCTTCATATTCAGGTTTGGAAACTCAACACACACAGAAAATAACAAAAGCAATATGCAGTGCACACAACACACAGTTATTCAAACTGAGGTTATTATGCTCAGTACAGCTGAGACAAACAGACTTTGTTTTCCTTGTGTGCTATCTGAACCTCTGTTACAAACCTGTGATTTTGGTGAGCTTGGTTTTCCGTATAGTTGAGCTTAATAAAGTATAAGATATCCATGATGAATGAGAAACTTTTAACATGTCGAGTGCCGAGTATTCTTACTGACAAGAGTGTTGTATTTGGCAGTCATTAATAAATTATTTAGTATAAAATATATTTTTAAGATTGTAAAGAAGACACTTTGCATTAATGAGATTAGCTAACAAAGATTGGAAAAGGATAGTATACAGTGTCTTGGTACCCTCTGTTCTCAGTTAAACATCTCTAATATTTCTCAGAACTAGTGCACAGCATGAAAATTGAGTCACATTACAGTTTATACCTGTTATGTCAAGTATGCTTTGATGTGATAGGTGAAGTACAAGAGAAAATTTGTGTTCTCATACAGCCAAAATTAAACAGCTTGACATCAGTACTGCAGACCAGATAGAAGTATCTGTCATGATATGTGGTACACATATGTACAGACAGATGGACAAACCGAAATTAATATACACAACCCTCTCCATGAGTCTTTCTTTGTATTACAGAGGGAATGTGTATGAAAATGAATTTCAAATTTTACTGAATTTTTCCCATTCCATTAAGTTTGAAATGTTGCAATGGCTCTTCACTATGTACAACAATTGCAGGATTTGCCCCTTGTTTTATACTGCCATGAACTTTCTTATTTTGTGGAAACACATGCTGAAAGTATTTAAAAACAAATTGTATAGGAAAATACAATATTAAAACCTAGAGTAATAGGGTTGTGAGGATATACGTGGACTAATGTAGCATGGGATAGATCCCATGGTAGGTAATGTTTGTAAGAGGAGAAAAATGGGTGAAAAAAGGGATCAGTAACAAAACACTTAATACTGTGTTTACTGTAATATAATTCAAAATTTAACACAGTGAAATGTGTAAGTAATTTTAATTTATAAAAAGTATTATTTTAAGCCAGGACAAAAGGAAAGTCAGAAGTAGCTATCATCACATTTCAGTGCTTAAGAACCTGAAAAATGCTGTGAGCACTTCAAAATCTTACTCATATATCACACTTATTTTTCATTAGGAGCTTGCAATAGTAATAAAAAATTCAGTGCTTCAATCTTCAAATTTAGCTAAACTACTCATGCAACATTGATACCTATCAGCTGCAAAGATTCACTATTGTTTTTAATCCTCTGTATTTTCTGCCGTATGAATTAAATCTTCATGGTCCCCTATGATATCAGCCATTTCATCTTTGATTGACACCTGGAAGATGACATGACCATTCAAGTTAAAATTCTAAATCTTAGTTGGATAATATGAATAGGGTCATCTGTATACAAAATAGAAGCATATTACTATCTAGAAGCATGTTCAGTTTTACAAATAGCTGCATATATATATGTGTGTGTGTGTGTGTGTGTATTATTTTTTAAAAGTTAACACGCTTGCACCATTATTATTTAGTTTCGTCATGTAAAGTGTCCATTATTGTCCATTTTCAACCAAAACTGGAATTTATCAACAAGTTTTAGTGAAATTTCCAAATACCAAATTTCGTAATAATCCATTTTGTGGTTCTCAAGTTGCAGATCTGGCTAAATGAACAGAACCTAGTTATATAATTTTATTTACAAACAAACCAAAAATAAGAGTTTATTTACAATTGAAAGATTCCTTAGGGAAATAATACATCTAGTTATCAATTTTTCTTCTCTTGTTTTTGAACTCAGAAATGAAAGTGATGCATCACATGTTTTTTTTTGTTATTAAACTGCACTTCAGTGTGGTTACTGGTAACAAGATATAACAACAGCAAGAACAGTGCAGCATAATACATTCACTCTTATTCAGCTAATTGTCAGATGTATTACCAACAGTGCAAGCCTCCTAGCTTTTCACAGTACCAGCTGCAGATTATAAGTAAGAGAACTGTACATATTCTGCCACTCCAAAAATAGATTCTGCACATTTGTGTATGTGGGTAGATGCCAGAAAGGTCAAACAGACCATACCTGAAAACCACCCAACCAGATGTGTTTATATTGATGAAATCTAAATTTACAAATATATTAAGTGATACTGGTTGTAAAATGGGCTCTTGAAGATAATATTAAATTAAATAAAGGAACATCTGCAAGTAATAAAAGCAAAACATTTTGAAAGCTGTGAAATATAAATCTACCTGGAGTAACCCAGTGGACAGAGCATAGCTTGTCATAGCTGCAGTTGCAAATAAACCAGCTAGTATTTGAGTTCTTCTACGGTTAGGGAAGTCTGATTCAGAGTCAGTTGTTTTCCCTTGAGCACCACCTGCTGCAGACTTTTTGGCTTCATATTCTGTGGATAAAATATTTCTTATTAACGTAACTCATTTTCTAAAACTACATCTGTAATAGACACAGACTTGGTAAACCAGATGCAAAAATAGTAAACTGTTCAAACCATGCATGTGTCATGTTTTTGTAATGGTGCCCATGTGTGTGGTCCAAATATCAGCAATATCTACCCCCCCCCCCCCCCCCCCCCCCCCCCCCCCCCACCCCCACCCACACACA
>Ga0123355_10014515_pt1 | contig 12328 bp, 9 predicted proteins | sample TergutEmb28metaG_3_FD_89872 | JGI IMG/M metagenome (GOLD analysis project Ga0123355, IMG submission 89872) | Embiratermes neotenicus P1 segment gut microbial communities from Petit-Saut dam, French Guiana - Emb289 P1 | ecosystem: Host-associated > Arthropoda: Insects > Digestive system > Gut ...
CCCCACCCAAATCATGTTGTTAAGGAGATAATGCAGAAAAATATGGTAATGCCAGACAGGCCACAGATGACAATATAATACAGCACATGCACATTACATGCGAACAGTGGTTACAAGAACATGTCTCAATGTTGTGTGTGTACACATATACTGCCTGTCTTCTATGTTGATATTTTTACAGGGAGTTGGGTGTTGATTGAGGTAAGTTTAGTTTCTTTAGCTTGGTGAATAAAAATAATGTCTGTGATTGAGTATTCAATAAATGTTCACCTCTTAAAAAATGAAAAATAAAATTCCCTGCATGCACACCCTAATGAAATGTGCTGTGCAGGCTTATGCATCTTTTGGATAACAGTTAAAGCTTAGCAATGGTTTCACTGTTCCTGTGGTGGTGACTTGGGAGATATCTTTCACATGTCCTGCACAGGAATATGGTTTGTCAAGTATTGCACATGTTATATTCAACAAGAAACTTCAGTATATGAATGAAAATACTACTTGAAGAGATAGCAGGAATGTGTAAGTAACAGATAGCATTTCCAGTGTCCAGTGTAATTTGGGTATGTTTTATTTACAAAATGTTATGCAACAGGTTTGTCAGTTCTGCTAACAGCCTGTATTTTTGTGACAGCCTGACAGGATGAGTGTCCAACCTCACCCTTACAACTTAATGATTTGCAGGAAGCCCTACGACACAACAAGAGTTCCTTGTGTTATTATTTACAAGTCCAACTACTGTTCTTACCATTTGTGATATTGTTATTATTGTTACAATGAAGCAAACACATCAAACTTGGTGCATATGGGCACAATGAGCTAAGACATTAGATAATGAGTCACAAAGTTTTGGAACTTGGGGATAAAAATGCAAAGATACCACAAATCTCTGAATCAAGTGCAATATTTTTGGATCTGAACATAATATAAAAGAACATCTCAATGAAATTATCCAGGTAGACACTATTCTAATAACTGAGCTCTAATCACAGGATTTTCCAGAAAATTTGCACCTTATATTTGCACTTAGCTTATCGCCAAGTTTCAAATTTGTGTACCTAACACTTTCTTTATTAATGACACAAGTACATCCGTTAAACATGATCTGTTGGAGCTCTTGTTTAGTTTCATAAGAAAGAAACATTCGTTCATACAAATATGTGCTACCAAACATTGCACATATTTGTCAAACAAAATGAATCACTTCTGGTAATTAAACAACAACGCAGGTAACATAAAAATACGAAGTGACAGAGTTTTGCTCAACAATATCATGATAAATTTTATGACTGTATCCAACTGAACGTTTCTATTTATAAACTGTAATCATTGGGTGTATTCATAATTTGTTTTAAAAGTTCCATGGGCTGCCAAAAGAATTCATACAATCCACCAACTACCAGAATCCTGGAAAATGAAACAAATTAAGAGCTGCCGAAGATTCTGGATTCCAGTCTGCTGCGTGTAAATTACAGAGCTGCCCAGCTACGTACAAGTAAGTTTATGACATCTCAACAAGTCTGGCTATCATAGAATAGAATTACAGCTATTCTACGTTAATTCCATGTAAGCAGCAAACATATAGTAATCATTTCCTTTCAAACAATATAATAGCATTTAAAAGTACAAAGGAGTGGTACCTCAGCATGTAAGGCCAGGCAGGGAGAAATGCCTACTTCAAGGAAGCCTGAGACTATGCTGGCTGTAGTGTAACTACCAGCAGGGTCACCCAGGCCACAACAGAGGAGCTAGATGAAGTAAATCCCTAGGGGAGTAAACCCCCAATATAAAATCATGGTCCACCAGGCTTGGGGTTTGGCTTAGGGGTAACCCTACCCCATAAAATATTGTTTCAAAACCCTAGCTAGGGAAGGCAGTGGCCTGGAAAAGGGCTCAAGATCCATAAGAGAAAAAGAAACAGGAGTCACACAACCAGCAGTTTTTACATTATAAAGACTTTTGCATGGGCTCCTATGACATGTGCCGAACAAAATTACTCTTTAAAATGTGCTACACTAATCCAACCTAAGCATAGACTAATGCAACCAGTTTACAGTGTGCATTCTCCATGTTTGTCTCCCCAAACACACTGCATTACACTACACAACGAAGCAAGTCTTTTGTTTAGAATTTCATCATATACACTACCGCATTTGTAAACTTAGTCCCATGATTCAAATCTGTCATGTTCTTCTAAATATAAAAGACTGCACTTCAGCATAAACATTCGTCAACAGCAGACTGACCTTCTAATGGTTCTTGTAGTAGACACTGATGTCCTACATTCCAATAGTCCAAGCAGAGTAATCCTAAAAACATGTGGAACTGCTGGAGGTACCACTTCATGTTATAGAAACAAGTATTACACATTTCCATGCGTAAGGTTGTGCTGGTAAAGGCAATACACACGAAAATACAGGGCCTGCATCCAGTTCCAGCACCTCAATATGACCTGCACCATGCTCAATGTGGTTACACCTACTTGTTGCTCCTCACACCATATAAATATATACTGTTAGGTACTGAAGAAATACATACTACCTCCATCTTCAACCAGGAGATCAGGCACACCTCCATTGAAATGAACCAGCAATGGACCTGAAAGATTTTAAGAAATGTCTAAAACACACAAAATACAGCACATTCTAGTGATAAATAAGATTTAGTGTAAATTTGCACTGCACAAAACAGCCAACATCATTTGCAGAATTTCTCAATTCCCACTACGTGGTGATTGGTGGACATCATGGTTCTAAAATACTTCATCAACATTACATATGTGAGTGACCAATTTGGTCTTTATTACTATAAATGGTCAGAAGGTTTTTACATATTTCGTCATCTGAAAACTGGGGTCATGTATAACTGGGCACAGAATTAAACATGTTCTGCATTGGTATTTTTCCCAAAAACTGAAGATCATGCTTGGGGTTGGGAGTTGACAGCCATGATCTTCTGCGCTATTACACAGTGAACAGTGGCAATTCCTTACCGACATTTTGGGAGACCTGTCGGTCCCATCTTCAAGGGTGAAGAATCTTTGACCCTTGAAGAGGGAATGACTGATCCCTGAAGAGGGGACTGACAAGATGTCCCAAGACATCAGTAAGGAATTACCACTGCTTGCTGCATAATAACCCAGAAGAGTGCAGTTTTCATCTACTTCTAGGCAGAAGTCTGAAATCACAGGATTGGAAGCTGTCTCATGTGCAAATAAATAAGGTACTGGCAATATCTGTAACCCTCTGAAAAGACTCAGTTCATACTTCACAGAGAAAACAATTTGCTTTGATCAGGCAGAACAACTTATGGTTGTTTACACAAACAGTTGCTGCTCATTATAAGAATTACATGGTACAAATATACACAGCATGGGAAAAATGCAGAGCTGCAGAATGCCAAACCTGGTGGCGCACTGGGCTTTAGATGTTTAATACAAGACACCACCGAATACTGCAGCGGTTATTCTACAGAAGTACTTATAAAGACTTCAACATTTAGGATCTTCTGCACAGTGTTCAGAATAGAACATCAAAAGCATTTAATCCTACATAGCCTGACAGCACCAAGCCAGCAACCAAGCAGGAGAAAATTTGTTGCTCATCTCAGTCTGATGTCATGCATAGCCTTCTTCTACAACACTTAGATAATGCTGTCTCTGGTAGTGACTGTTAGTTCCAACTACATGCTCTGCCTCAGTTTCCAAACAACCTGTGCCAGTTTCAGATTCAGGTGCTGCCTGTGCCATCCTTGTATGTTGTCTCAGGGCACTCACATCACTGACAACAACTATAATCTTTCAAATTTCTCATTCCATAGTGTGTTCTCTTCCATTGATCATTAGCTACCTTACAAATGCAGCTGACAAACTTCTTGCTGTCAACCTGGACAGGAAGTGGTGATGTCCTATTCAGGTGTACTACACTGGCAAACATTCAATGATACAAGCAAAAATGATGAAAACTTCAGTCAGAAAACTGGAGCTCCAATTGTCTGAGAGTGGGTACTTTTCAAATACAAGCCACATTGACTGCTGCTTGATATAATTGCAGTGGTGTAGTCTACAATCAAGAAACTGAGATGGTTCAAGACCAACTACGGGGTTTCAAAAGCTTTATCCTACACACAACATTGCCATCATGTTTTAGCAGACATGGAAGATAAAAAATGAACAATGGCTATCACCAGTATTTGCATATATGAGAAATAATCTCCCACCGTAGTCTGGAATACTATTCTATAATGGTTCAATACAAAATGGCCAAAATTCCATACTCAAATGTATGAAACATTTGAAATTGTTGCCACCTCCTCAACAGGTCTAGCATTCAATAGAACATTAATCATGCATTACCTAAAACATACAATAAAAGAATATGAAGCAATAGTGACAAAAGAAGATGCCACTTGCTCAGTAAAACAGTAAAGCCAGCCCTGTACAGACCCTGAGGGTTCCAGGATGTTGAGGATCCCAGATTTCAAGATAATTGGCACATGATGGCGGTAAGTTGTCAGCCCTACGTTCCAGCTGCCTTTACTCCCCAGAAAATATTCCTGGTACTCATTTCTGTTAGAGGCTGAGCCGATACCAGGGCCATAATGCAGCCAGAAGGATTACGTCAATGAAAAATTCCAATGACACCATCGAGAATTTGAACACAGGACCATCCAGCTTGTAGCACAGTATCTCAACCAACTGCACCACCATATGCCCTGCCATTTGCTCAGCACAGCCAAAATAACATTCCTTTGGACATTTAATGTCCACAAAAGTCTATATGCATTACCAATGTGAAACAGACCACTCAGGTAATGTGTTGTATGACATGAATTAACATGAAGGTAATCCATAAAAATTCTGGAGTACCACAAAATGACAATTCAACACTAGAAGTAGGTATAACCCTTTGGTGCCAGAATTAACTGCCAGATGGGATGTGTAGCAGATCAGAATTTAATGGGGACTGCATTACACAGGCCATGAGAGACTCTCGGCTCTACGTGTCATTCGGTGTTTTGGCGTCACACTGCATGATGGGTACAACTGATGTTGGGCACCAAAGGGTTAATAAAGTGTCAACATCAGACACAAGAAATCAAGTATATTTAAAGAAAATTAACAGTAATGAGTAGACATAAAACATATTAAGCAATACAGCTGGTTCTCCCATTTATCTTACTCAAAGCATTCTTCTTGCCTTGAATGCCCCTCACAGTGCAGACAGGGCTGAAAAATTAAACTGATCTGCAAATACGAATAAAATGTCAACTGTGGATTGTATCTCTAAAACTAAGGCACCAGTCAAGCCAGGTAGTGCCTCACTGCTTTTGAGTGACCTGAAACTTCCCTTAAAACACAGTGCTGATAAACAGAGCTGGTGATGCCTAAGAGCAACTGGGGTGTCAGCCCCACACCCCTGACCACCAAAAAATAAGACCCACACTGTGCTCTCTACAAATTTACAAAAAATACACAGTAGTACAGTGGTCAGGCAGAATACAGAACTCTTTGTTCCTACAGTATTAACATTTCCCAACTTGCAAAATCTCTTATAAACTGAAATACAAGTATACAAAGGTAAAATGTAATTATTTTTTATAGTCAGATACAAGAGTGGTCAATGAACATCACCAGAACAAGTTCATCTATGCAAGACTTTAGGCTTCCAAAGCCATATACATGTGGTCTTCAAGGTGATGGTTGATAGTTGGTTACCAACACTTTGGGACATCCTATTGGTGATGCTGTCCAAGAAGATGGAACTGATAAACTGCCCCAAAATGTTTGTAAACAACTACCAACATATGCTGCATAACAGCCCAGAAGAGCAAAGACCTCAAGTTCATTTATTTTTCAGTAGTTATAATAATTCCTTGTGGACTGTGTTACACAAGTGTAACACTTAATTAAAACGTTCAAGTTACATTTAAAGACCTTACAAAAGGCTTTTAAAAATCCTTTAGAAAATCAAATACTATTCTTTCATGAGAACTGCAGATATCATTTAGGTTGCGGACAGCCGACAAGCTACTATATCAACCAGCAACAAGAATTACTGAACCAATGAAATTAAGGTCTCAAAATAAAAACAAACAAGTGTGATAATGTATGCTTTTCAGCATGTCAGTTCATCCCATACTTTCGGCACACAGGATTATATGCTATTGTGAAGTTTGTACAGAAACCATTAGCACCTCGTCATTAGACCCTTACAGCAGTGTGGTGGAGAGAGGATTATATGGGGCCATTGTGTTGGAAACCATACTATGTCAGGGGCAGGTCAGTGTTGGATACATAACTGTTCTGGGGGAAATGGTGACAAAGCCACATATGAAGCAGTAATAAAGTTATGTTACTTCCTGTGCTATCGTGAGAACATTCAAGAACTGGCTATCTTTAACTCATCACACTGAAAGAAAAATTGTTCATGAAGGTGAAACGACAAAATTAGCAGCAAATGGAAACATTTAAGATAGTGAACTGTGGATTCTGACGTTCCTGTATGATCTCCTCTGTACCCCAGGTCTGCATAAGTTGTGATAACTCACTCTTCTTTGTGAACTACATTTGCCTTTCACCACCACCTCAGTCCTGGGACCTACCCAATTTCCTATGTAACAGCGTTCTCCCCAGTGGAAGTAAAGTGGCCTAAACCTGTATTAGTATTTAAATATTCTCTGCTCCACTATAATGGGAAACCGAGTGGTGCTCAGGCATGGGGACCTCAGTATCATGACTAGGCTAGACTGGACAACCAAGATATGCAGTCCAAAAGGACAAACAATTACTCTCTTGTCTAAAGCATCCAGAACTGCTATGAGGCCCAGTCAACCTCCTGTCCAGTAAGTACCAGAGGTAAATCGGCCAACGTGTGAAACTGACTACTCAACTCCATCTGCTATCAAGGGCAAGAATGGGCTGCTTGACTCTTTATGATGAGACTGAAAGGTTGCCCAAAATGTTCATAACTAACTACTAATCTATGCTGCATAACATTCCTGAAGAGCTGTAAAGGCACTGTACTGATGTTAAATGAATATTTTCTAAAACAATGGGCATTAGCCTTACCTTACAGGTCACAAAAACCTTTCTTTTCAAAACCACAATGTCAACTGCATACTCAGTTCTACAGCATGCGTGCACATGTATTTTAGGGGAACAGGTGCATCTTAAGCCACTTGCACCTCAAGAAATTTTAAAATAATGGATCCAGTGACATAACTCTCTCTCTCTCTCACACACACACACACACACACACATGTGAGGTACAGTGAACTGCTGGCCACACTACAGGGGAGGAGGGAGGGGGGTCATATTTAATTTTTTATCTCACACATTCCAAAGCTCTGCTTTTTTTTTTGTCAACTGCTTTTATCTGCATGAGGTATCCACTCCTCCCACAGGTTGGCCATTCTGCCTATTCTGCTTTCCGTAACAACTGATGGGTTCATGGGATCCTATGTTTGTCATATTCTCATCGGAAAATTTCAAATAGTGTTCTTATTTGACATGCTAAGCTTAAAAAATTCATCAACTTATTTAAAAAATGCAGCACATTATGGCACAGGTGCACTCCCAGCTAACAGCTGCATTCCAACCATTAGCATTCAAGACTTAACAGGCTAAATACAGCAAAATTACTTTCTTAGTACAACATGTATCAGATATATGTGAGATATGGAGGCCCACTCACTGCTGTTGCACCAGGGTCAAGACATGCCCCTGATTAAATGTCAGTCCCAAGAGTACAGAAGTAGCTTAAGATAATCTTCCAATATGGGACAATATCATGCAGTTCTGACACAAGTTTCATTAATGTAATGGAACTGTATACTTAATCGAATTAATGTCCTGGAAGCAAACCTTGAAATCTACTGTACTTCAGCAAAGATTACCATACTTTTTCAAACAGTGGAATCCAGCTGTTCTAAAAACAATAAATTTGGTTCCAACCAGTCCTAACTAACTAAACTAATTAACTAACCAACTCCATGGAGTAGAGTCCTTTTTGACAAGCTAATAGAGCCTCAACTGGTCAAATAAACTCCCCACATTTCATGGAACCTCAAAGTTCATCACCTTATTCACAAGAGCCTGCCAGCTGTCCCCACCCTCAAGCAGATTATTCTAGTCCATTCTCCCCCATCCTATTTCTTGAAGATACATTTTAATATTTTCTTCCAACCTACGCCTAGGTCTGTCAAGTGGTCTCTTTCCCTCAAGTTTACCCCCAAAAGCCCTCTATGAACCTCTCCTCTCCCCCACATATGCCACAGGTTTCTCACCCATCTTATCCTTGATTTGATCACCCACATAATGTTTGGTGGGAACAGAGCATGAAGCTCCACATTATAAGTCCAAAAAAACCCACATATTAATTTTCATAGTGCTCCATACACAGGATCTAAATGAGGATTTGATACTAATATTTCCCACTCTTAAAATCTGCAAGCCGCTACAGCCATAATGTATTATGATAGCTGTCTTCTGAGTTGCAATACTGTGTACATTGGTATAGAGGTACCAATATTTTAGGTTCCTGCAAAGTGTTGGTATTGATGGCACTAATCTGCATGGAGATCCAACTCAGAAAAAAGTAAACTTCATTGGTCACTGAAGTGAAAATTGCACATCTTATTCAGAATTTATCACCAAGACTATGATGAAGCCAAGAAAGGGCAAAGAAAGCAGTATGAAAAGTGACACAACAAACAAAAACAATTACAGCTGAACAAGCCATGTCATGCTAGCCCTATTTCAAGCATCCTGAAATGCAACCAAATTCAATGTACCACCATTCTTTCTTTTGTTGTTCAGGTGACGTCGACCTCCTGATAGCCTCTCATTACCTCTTCTGTTAGAACGCTTTGTTCTTCCCATACTCATGCCTTCTGTCTCAGCATATGCATAGCCTGAAGAATCATCAGCTTGAAAGAGGATATCCATATCATGACGCTGGGAAATATCAGTAACATTTTCTAATTTGAGCTCCTGCAATCTGCCACTTGTTTCAATGTCATTTGTAAATATGGAACCAAATGTGTCAACAGATGTATCATTAGCATAACTGAATTGGGAATCAGCACCTTCAGCACTTGAGCTTATGGTTCTGTTCATCAAATCCACACTTTCCAGTTCCACATTGTCCTTCAGACCACTATCCATGTTCAAAACGTTACCACCTAGTTCTAATAAACTGAAATTACTGCCAACTAAGAATTTGAAATCTGTGCTTGGGGCAACCTCCATTTCCTGTGAATGTTCTGAGCCTTGGTAATTCGCACTTACACCTCCTGCTATACTGCAGCGTGTACTCATCAGAGTGTTCATTCTGTCCTGCAGCATAATAATGCTCTGATGCAAACTATCTGAAGTCACAGCCATAAGCTCTACTTTGTGGTTCAAAACCATGACATTCTGTTCCATCAAAGAAAGTTCCGAATTTTGGTACCTCATTGCTGCAGTTACAAATAAGATATTCACAATACAAAGAGCGGTACAACAACCAATGCTCAGTTTTACAACCTTGGAGACCGGAATTGACACATTTGTGTCAATATGTATATCCACTTCAGTGTGTTTCTTTGATCCAGGAAACCACATTATTGTTTGAGATCCTTGAGGCCTTGCACTGCAGTCAGTAAACAGTTTAGTTTGATCTTTATGTTTCGCATTTTGATTCAGTGTATCCATCCTTGTAAAATCTTACTTTATCTAGTTTTTCCCAGGTAAAGCCTGAAACAGCAAACAGTGTACAGAATAGAATATGATATTTTCTACATTTCAAATGATCAGATGTCAGGGACAGTTATTTATTGAGATCACACATAGCAATGGCAGTTTCATATTTTATATGGTTGTAAAACACAGACAATACCACAAAGATAGTGCTGTAGGGTTTTCAAATTATGAAGCCATAAACATGATGGTAAAAATGAGCTGGCCCAAACAAGTTCAGTTTTAATGCTGGGCTTACACAACGTCACATTATGAAAACCCTGTAAATTCAGAGGGTAGACATAAGACTTGAATGAACAAAACTGGTCACCAGATCTATTCACATCAAACTTTTTTACACTGATATACAGCAAAATGATGACAAGTGTTACTAAAGTTTAAATTTAAATTTCATATAAAAACACATGTAACAAAGAAACAAGATAAAAATCTGTCTGATAACTTTTTGTGTACCACATTTCATCCAAATCCTTGTCACTGCACACAAACCAATGTGGCAAACTGTAATCTACTACCAAACAGAAGAAAAATGCAGAACAGTTCAGCGCAAGGATTAGAGTGCTCATATCAGCAAACAGTTTGTGACATGCCGGCCACAACATGAGCTGTTCTATCAGATGGAACTTCACTATACAGAATGTATAAATAGGATGAGAAATGTGAGATTTGGGGTTCCCAAGATGAATATGAATTGCATGCACTGTGGAACAACTTGGGTGCAATACACCAACACTTACAGAGAATGTGTACTTACCATAATATGTGTTTTGTTTTTCTGCAAACACTTTTTGTTCCAACAAAGATTTGGTGAGTTATGCTCCAAATATGCACGAATGCAGGTACGAAACGTACATTTCGTATTAGGATAAAACTTCAAGCATAATTTGAATATGACTAAGTTTCAGTAGAACTCCCGAATACCAAATTACAAGTTGTTCAGCATTTGAACTGTTACATGCCAAAGGACAGACCGACAGGCAATGGGCGCATATTTGCAAATCTTGTAGGCAACACGCCATAAAAAGATACAAAGATGAAATTTTAATAAAACGCCGATTTTAGCAGAACAATCAATCCTATTTTTATTACTGAACATATTTATATATACCTATATCTACACGGGGCGTGACTTCGTTATTAGCGACAATACGGGCCTTCGGCCGTATTCGCGTGTTCGAAAAACCACTGTTGAATATAGAAGCTTGGAAATTTGGCTCCCTGGTAATTATCTGACAAACCCCAAGGCTCAACGGAACAAATAACACCGGACCCATGCGTTTCGATTATCTCTTGAAATCTGCGTAAAAACATGTTTCGCTCCAATAAATATTGAACCTACAGCGCTCAATACGCACAAAGAACGCAACTTGCAGCCCCATGTATTCAGTCATTTTTTTTTGTCTGACTTCAGCCAAATTCGGAATGGGCACTGTTGTAAAACCCCATTAATATAAAATTCCTGAAAATTCGTGCAGCATTTCTCACAGTTACCTGTGAACAACCACAATGAAGCTATCAGACGCATTTTGCGACATTTTGTTGCCAAAGCGCCAAACCATAATATTTAGTGATTCGTTCCTAACAAACAGTGACACTACATACATCATGTTTGTCAACAGAACAGTGCAGTAGAAGAGTTGATTTTGAGTTTGACATATTCATATTTGGATTCGGACAAGAACATCAAAGGCTGTTCTCCAGAACCTTAACTTGATGAAAATTTAAGCGCCTAATCAAGATGACCGTTTTCTGGGAAGTGACATTTTATAGTCTGGTGAATAGGCACCAACGTTTCCGAGAAAGCCACTGACTCAATTACCAGAGTACATTGGTACCAAGTTTTCAAATCACACGGCGTCATGTCCCCGAAGTCTGCAATCTTAATACTAACTGCAGTGAAATTGTCAGATCTTATTCAACACCTGTTTCTTGAGGAGAAATAGTTCTTTCCTAACCTTCTTTCGCATACTAACTTCACTTACCTACATTGACCGCATTACGTACAGTAATTAAGCACTCTTTTTCAAGTTGACATGTATACAAAATATATGTCGTCCTCAAATTTTCAAATATGTGTTCAATAGAACGATTAACGCGTAACGCAAATACCGGTAACACAGCAGCATGTATAAAACATATTCAATACGAAGGAATACACTGTTTACACGTTTTGTATAAAGCCTTACAGTTCACTGTTTATACCAGTCCAGTAACAAAAAATAAAAGACATCTAACCCCTTACCCAAACAACCCAACACAGCCTCTCTCGCACTATGCTTTACTTTCTTCTCAATTTCCCGCACAGACACACAGACAAAACCACGAAAAATGGACGAAGACAGGTCTACCAACGTACACATTTGAATTACACTGAAAACGTACATGGTCCTTTACATCATGTTTCCCTAAGTACTACATTTCCAGACACGTTCTCTAAAACGGAAGAAACCATACATTTTTAACCCTTTAGCGCCCAGGGGTTTGTATGCACCACCAAGTTTAGCATTCGTATCTCTGCACGTTGACGGCACAGTGCATTAACGTGTTCCGTACTGAATAAAGAGAGACAACTTGATGTCACTTGTTTTATTA
>Ga0123355_10014516_pt1 | contig 12328 bp, 11 predicted proteins | sample TergutEmb28metaG_3_FD_89872 | JGI IMG/M metagenome (GOLD analysis project Ga0123355, IMG submission 89872) | Embiratermes neotenicus P1 segment gut microbial communities from Petit-Saut dam, French Guiana - Emb289 P1 | ecosystem: Host-associated > Arthropoda: Insects > Digestive system > Gut ...
ACGATTCGAGCTACGTGAATGGGGTGGAGTTGACTGTCGACGGCGGCACCTCGGCAATCTGAATCGGGATGCGAGAGAGCGAAGGGATCAGTCCATGTGGACGATCGCTTCGCTCTCAAAACCAGAGTCCCAGGCGGGAAAGGGGCTATGGTGAAGCGGACGACTCCTTCTCTCGGGCGCGAGCGACCGGGGCAGATTGTGTGTGAGTTTGAAAGGACGACGGTGCTTTGTCCATCCCCATCCGAGAATAGGCCATCGCACGCTTCCGGAACCCTCTTTGAGCGACTCGGCGGAGATGCGCATATCAAAAGGCCGCGGCGTGAACATCTAACCGCCAGGACTTGGCTGAAGATCCTGAAGTCGATGGCGGACGCCGCGTTGTAATCCACATGGCGTTCCCTCAAGAAAAGTTGGTTCAGCGAATATGGCCAGCCGTTGACTGCGGGACACGCGCATTTGCAACGCCACACCAGCATGTGGGCGTCACGCGGGCAATCAGTCATCAGTCCGCTGCGCACTGTCAGCCCGCAGACGCCTGACGCTCAGGCGCTTCGATTCAAGGACTGCGGAGACATGAACCAACTGCCAGTGATCTCCGCACGATATTTTGAGGGCGTAATCACGCGCATCATCTCCTCTGATTTCTAAGCGTTGGGGTAGAACTGGGCCACGACTCGGATCCTGCTTTTGGTGACAATGCCAATTGAACCAGGCCCGCTTTTCTTCTGCTCAATCCCACGGCGACCAGAGTGAGAGAACTCACCAGCAGCGGATACCAGACCTGGGCCAGCCAAGGCACTGGGATGAGAAACAAGATATCGAGATCCTTCAGGGAAGTCGGCCAGCGGATCGTCGCCCACAGTCCGGCATAGTAGCTGATATCCCATACGGCAAATGTCCACAGGAAAACCGCCCACCGTTCTCTCCGGCTGGAAACAGTGAGAAAAGCAATGCTGACCAGCATCACCATCGTGGCTCCTTCGCGCACCATTTCCAGCGTCAAAAGGGCTTGCGGGAGCTGGTTGACAGTTGGAATCTCCGGGTGTGCGGTTTCCCCCGTCTGCTGAATCTGTGACGATGCCCCCGTGTAGCCCGGCAACAGACCGGTGGCCGCACGCAGATAGACTACGACTGTTGCTTCCACGAAGCCGAAGGCGGTGGCAAAAATTGCCGCAACCGCGAGTTTCTTGCTTGAAATCTGAATGCCTCTGCTTCGCCAGATAAAAAACAGAGCCACGGGTACGAACACGAGCATATTGACCCAAAGCGGTTGTGCCAAGAGTTGGAAATGTCCCATACTTTCCCCTTCCTACGCGCTGCTGATTGCAACCACATCGATAACGAACACGCGCTTCAATGTCCGGAGCAGGGCGGATCCGGTCACGCTTCCAGGTCGCGACCCTATCATAGATATCCACAAGCCTAAACTTTATGCATTGTCCAAATAAACTGATGTTTCTGTCTCGCTGAAGTTGGCGAAGCGCCAGCATCCCCTCCACGCGCGCTGTTCGGGCACAAGCGATTGAGATTTACCATTTCCGACGCGATTTAAACCGGGAATACACCGGGTTCCACCACCGCAACGCGGGACCCAGGACATGCTTGAGATTCACTGCTCCGACTGCGCGAGAAGTTGTTGCCTACCGGAGCAAAAGAATCGTCTCCTCTGCCGAGAAGTATCGAGACCATTAGACCGAAGTTTCAGCCACTTGGTTGCCGGCGTGTGAGTTCCCGATGGGACTCCGGCTCATTTATGGAGATGAAGGCGCGCTTCGTAGGATGATTGATTCCAAATGCGTTATGCGTGAACAGAGGTCCGGCCTGACTCGGGAAAGCCCCGGTTCGGTTGGGTAAGAATGGACTGACCCTTAGTCGCCCGTGCCCTGCAGGGTGGACTTCTGCGGGCTGTTGCTGGCGCTGTCGCTCACTGACAGTGACCCCGTTGTGGTGCCAGTTGCAGTTGGCTTGAAAACGACGCTGATTGTGCACTTTGCTTTCTCGGCCAGACTGCTGCCGCAGGTGGTGGCGGAAACAGCAAATGCGCCACTCGTCGAGATACTGATGCTGTTCAAGCTAGCCGTCAGTTCGTTGGTCAAAGTAAGAATTTTGGGAGCACTGGTAGTGCCCACCTTCGTCTTGGCGAACGTCACGCTGGCGGGAGTGAGCTTCGCTTGCACGACGCCGGTGCCGGAAAGCAATACGGTTTGTGGGCTGCCGGTAGCATTGTCTGTAAATGAGAGGGCTCCAGACTGAGCACCCAGTGTTGTGGGGTCGAAAGTCACACTCACTTTGCAGGTCTTGTCGATTGCCAGCGTAGATCCGCAAGTGGAAGTGGAAATCTTGAAACTGCCACTCGGGGAAATGCTGGTGATATCCAGAGTAGCCGTGCCGGTGTTTTTGAGAATCACCGACCTTGCGGTACTGCCAGTACTCACGGCCACGTTACCAAAAGCAAGAGAGGCAGGCGTCAGGGTGACGGTGGTACCACTTGTGCCTACAGTCACGCTCACTGGTTCCGAGGCGATGCCATTGGCGACCACCACCAGATTGCTGGCGCCTGTTTCCACGCTCTCGGGGACGGTAAAGCTCACCGAAACCGTATTTCCGGGAGCGACAGAGCTGTTGCTGGGATTGGTCGTCCTGGCATAAAAGACGTGACCAGTGGAGTTGTTCGTAATGCGGACGAGCGGGTAGTTGGTCGCTGCCTGAACATCGTCTCCATAGTAAGCGCCCTGGGACAAACCGTTGAACTGGGTGCCGGAGATGGAATAGGTAGAGCCTGGTGTCACTGAAGACGGAGCCGAGGAGATCGCTGGAGCCCAGCTGGAATTCGGTGAACCGACCGGTGTATAGAACTCAGGGAGGTCGCTGAAGTCGGTTGCCATGATTTGACCGTTCGGAAGTACCAGGAAGTTATAGAAGTAGTCGCTCGAAGTGCTGGCAAAATCGACAGTGTCTGCAACCTGGGCGATGGTGTTCGTGGTGGAGAGTTCGAAGAAGTGAGTTGGGGAATGGCCGAATCCCGGACTGGCCGCGAACAGGATGTTGCCATCAGGCAGTAAGGCTGCGGGCGCGTCGGCCAGGGAAAAATTTTTTCCGGAAATTGCCGGAATGTCAGGACCAGAAGTCCAGCTGTTGCTAGAAGAATCATAGATCGCGGTTGGGTCGGCAGCGGGTGTGGTGCAACCTGTATTTCCGCCGAAGGCCACGACGGTGCCGTCCGGGCGAAGCACCGCTGGTCCGATTTCCCAATTGCCGCAGGCGGGTGGATCAGGCAGCGAAACCGGGGTATTACCGGCACTGCTCCAAGTGCCAGACAAGGGACTGTAGATCTCTGCGTTGGTCGCAGCGCCGCTGGGATGGTTGGTCCAGATATCAATGGTCAGAACGTCTCCGTCAGGCAGCAATTCGTAGCCTTGTTCGTCCTGATTGTTTTGTCCTGCGTTAGGGGCTCCTGTGCTGGCCCAAGTCAGAGTGGTTGCATCGAACAGTGCATCGGCGTCAGGGTTGGCGCAACAGCTGGCCAGCATAAACCTGCCGTCCGCAAGGATGGTGCTTTCCGCATCACCGATCTGGCTCCAGCTGGTTCCCGACGGAGCAGAAACTGGCGTCCAGGTATTGGCGACGGGATCGTAAATGGCGCCCAGATTCGTCCACACCCCGGTGTTGCTGCCGTTGTACTCGCCACCCATAATGATGACGCGGCCGTCCGGCAGCACGGCGGAGGCATGATAAAGGGGGGCATACTGCGTGCCGCCGATCACGGGCAGCGAGGCGATCTGAGTCCAAGTACCGTTGACGTAGCTGCCATTGATGTCAGGGGTGAGCTTGTACCAAATGGGGCTGTTTTCCTCAGCAACGATCACCGTTCCATCGGTCAGCAGCAATGGGTTGGCAGCGCCTCCCGGGGGAAACGGATGGACTACCACCTGCCAGGTGCCGGAGCCGGGAGGCGCGATCCGGGGACGGGTAGGTTCGACGCGACCGGCTGCGCGGCGCGGCAAGTGCGCGAGAAATTCAGCGCGGGCTGCCGGATTGTTTTCAAAGAATTGTGCTGTGCGGGTAGACAGTGGTGGCGGAACCGGCTCTGTGGCCTGGGCGGAAGGCGAGCTGGTTGAGGAATCCTGGGTGGTTGCGAATTGGGGTTGGACGCTCACGGCTGCGAGAAGAAGAAGTGCGTACAGGGAAGAGGGACCTGGGCGGGGGGAACTCAGCATTTCAATGCTCCTCGTGAATCGCTTTACTGAATTTGCGAGCGTCCTACTCAACAGCGGAAGGCGTGGGTTGCATCTGTTGCTAGCGTCAGTCGTGGATGAGTCCAAACCTCGAGGCTGGGGAGGGAGCTCAGGTCCAGCTGAGGTAGTAGACATAAGACAGAAAATTCTGTTCCGATGTACTTCGACGGCCGGGATAATATACACCGACCTTCTGAGATCGCAAAGTGTGGTCTCAACAACGTCCGCTGACTGCAAGTTGCCTGGTCTTTCCCCTTTGCCCGGCGGAACGAAACGCGTGGGTAATGTCGGCCATCCTGAATCGGCTCAGATCATCTGTGTGTGACAAAGAGTGTTCCAGCGATTTCCTAAATGCAAAATGATGCTCGAGGAACTCGAGCGATCGGCGGCGGCCAACTCGGAGTCCACAGGGAAGGCCGGTGCTCAAGTTTCAGGGTCCCTGGATGGTCCGGCAATTGTTTCTGAATGCCCGGGCACCAAATTGCAGTGCTCGACCTGTTGCAGCTCGACACCTGTTGCAGCTCGACCTTGACTATTGCCCGGAAATGCGAGAGTCTGTGCGCCATGTTGCGAGCGCCATAAAGACTGTGCCATGGAGACTACCAACCCTACCATTTCGAACCTGATGAACCTGGCGGAGCAGGGTGACGAAGTTTCCGCTGGCAAGCTTTTTGCTCTTTTGTACGGAGAACTGCATCGACTCGCCAAAAGCCAACTTGCACGCCGAGGCGATGTGAGCATCAGCGCTACCACCCTCATCCACGAAGCCTTTCTGGATATGGCCCATCAGGAGGGCCAATCCTTCCCCGATCGGGGCCGCTTCATGGCTTACGCTGCGCGGGTCATGCGCGGACTCATCATCGATCATGTGCGGAATCGGCTGGCAATCAAACGGGGGGGGAAGTTTGAGCTTACTTCCATTACGACCGATGTCGGAGAGGCAATCAGTAACGATCGGGAACTCACGCGCATCAGCCAGGCCCTCAACGAGCTCGCGGAGGTGGACGGCTCGTTATCCCAGGTTGTCGACCTGAAGTTTTTCTGTGGCTTCTCCTTCGCCGAGATCGCTGACATGGTCGGGGTCTCGGAACGTACCGTCCAGCGAAAGTGGGAAAAGGCGCGCATCTATTTGCATCGCAATCTGCGGGCAGATTTACCGCTGTGAGAAACCGATGTCTACACTCACTCCCGAGCAATGGCGCGAAGTAAGTCCATACCTCGACGAGGTTTTGGAAATCATCCCGGAACAGCGTGACGCATGGCTGCTCTCTCTTGCCAGCAAAGATGCCAGACTCGCTTCTCTGGTCGAGGCCCTATTGGCTGAGCAGCAGCAATTGAAGCACGAACGCTTTCTTGAGAAATCGCCGCTGCGGACGGGCGCGGGGCTTGCCGGCCAGAAAATCGGCGCCTACCGACTGGTCTCGCAAATCGGTCAAGGCGGAATGGGCAGCGTGTGGTTGGCGCAACGCAGCGACGGAAGGTTCGAGCGGCAGGCCGCGGTCAAATTCGTCAGTCTCGCGCTGACCAGTCGGGCGACGGAAGTACGATTCAAACGCGAAGGCAGCATCCTGGGACGGCTGATTCACCCTCACATTGCCGAACTGCTCGATGCCGGAATTTCTGCCGAGGGCAGCCCTTATCTCATCATCGAATATGTAAACGGGGTGGCCATCGACCAGTATTGCGATGAACACAGGCTCGATGTTGACGCGCGCGTCACACTATTTCTCGATGTGCTGAGCGCGGTGGCGGAGGCGCATGCCAATCTGATCGTCCATCGCGACATTAAGCCTTCCAATGTATTGGTGCGCAACGATGGCCAGGTGAAATTGCTGGATTTTGGTATAGCCAAGTTGCTGGACCAGGAAGGCGATAGCGCTTCTTCGACCATGCTCACGATGGAGGGCGGAGCCGCACTCACCCCGCGATTTGCGGCGCCGGAGCAAGTGACCGGTGGAACCGTGACCACTGCGACCGATGTGTACGCTTTGGGAGTGCTGCTGTATCTGTTGGTGACGGACGAGCATCCTGCGGGCCGAAGCCTGCATTCCGCGGCAGATCTGGTCAAAGCCATTGCCGAGTTGGAAGCCCCGCGAGCTTCGGCTGTCGGATCTATTGGCACGGCTGCGGCGGAAAAGCGCGGCACTACGCCCGAAAGACTTCGCCGCCTGCTGCGTGGCGACCTGGATACGATTCTGGGCAAAGCTCTGAAGAAAAATCCGCAGGAGCGTTATGCTTCGGTGACTGCGTTCGCCGACGACCTTCGCCGCTATCTCCGGCATGAAGCCATCAGCGTAAGGCCAGACACCTTTGCTTACCGCGCCGCTAAATTCTTACGTCGCAATCGGACAATGGTGGCGCTTTCTGCAGCTGCAATGGCTTTGGTAATTGGAAGCTTGTCGGCCGGACTATTGATTGCGAATCGCGAGCGGAAGGTTGCCGAGCAACGATTTGGGCAAGTGCGGCAACTGGCTAATAAATTCATCGAACTGGACAATGACGTGCGAGGCCTGCCGGGTTCGACAAAGGTCAGAATGCAGATGGTTACTGATTCGCTGCAGTATCTGACTTCGCTGGGCAACGAGGTTCACGGCGACAAGGATCTGGCACTCGAGATTGCCTACGCCTACGTGCGGGTGGCGCATGCACAGGGTGACCCTACTTCGCCCAATCTGGGCCAGTTTGCCGAAGCGGAGGTGAGCCTCAATAAAGCGGAAACTTTCGTCGATTCCGTGCTGCAGACCGACCCCAGAAACAGGAGGGCCCTGTTCGACGCCGCGACCATTGCCCACGATCGCATGGTCCTGGCCGACGAGCAGAATCGCCGGGTAGAAACGGTTTCGTGGGCCAAAAAAGCGTCGGAGCGCATCGAGCGGTTCATGAAACTTGGCAATGCCGATCCGAAAGACGTTTACGGAATGGCGTATTTTGAACAGAACATCGCATTCAGCTATGACGATGCCCGACGTTTTGCGGATGCCCTGTGGGCTGGTCAGCGGGCGCTGGAAATCAGCGCACCGGTGCCATCGGCGCAGCGGGTTCGTGGCGGCATTCTCGGAGCGTTGACTGTCGCACGCTGGCAGACCGGGGATCTGGAGGGGGCACTGCAGATTGCTCAACAGGCGACTGGACTGCAGGAAGCAGAAGCTGCCAGCGGACACGCGTCTCTGCGCGTCAATCTGGCTAACGCTCTTTGGACCGAGGGTATGATTCTTGGAAAGCAGGATGCAGAACCGAGTTTAGGCCGAACTCGAGACGCCCTGGGAGTTTTCGAGAGGGGACTGGATATCGGGGAAGAACTCGCGAAAATGGACGCCAACGACTATCTCAGCCGGCGCACGGTCGCGAGCTTCGGGCTCGAGATCGGCAATATTCTGCGCCACTCGGAACCCCAGAAAGCTCTGGGATTCTACGATCATGCCCTGGCGCGAGTGCGGGAGGCTAAGGCCAATGTCAGTACCCAGCTCTATGCGGCCGACTTGCTGGCTGGCTCTTCCTACGCCGCACGCTGGGTCGGTCGGGAAAGCGAAGCCACGCGACGCATTGAGGAGGCATTCCAGCTCTTGCGCGATGCCGGGCAATTTCCAGCCGACGCGATCGAACCGATGAGCCGGTCCGACCATGTGTTACGGGCAGCGGCCGACGACTATGCCGAAACCGGCCAAACCGACAAAGCTATCGCAGCGTACCAGGAACTGCTCGACAAACTGATGGCATCGAAGCCCGATCTCGAGAATGATCTTCGGGATGCAACCTGCATTTCGCGCACCTGGACTGCGCTTGCCAGTCTCCTTCGGCGAACCGGACGCAGCGAGGAAGCCGATCGCATCGAAGCCCGGCGAACCGACCTCTGGAACCATTGGAATGGCGAGCTTCCAAATGCCCCATTTCTGCTTCGCCAGTCGTTAAACCAGATTGCTCAGCGGCCAGCGGTCCTTGCGGCCTCCAATCGTTAGAGAAGAAGGTCCCCACTCCGCCCCTTGCCGGGCACCATCCCACGTTGATGGTATGTGCGAGGGCGCCAGTTCAGTTTTTCTGACGCCGTGTCGTCTTTTGTCCGCCTTTTTCGATTTCTTCCATAGAGGCAGGGTTTCCGCCGGGACGGCAGGGAAGCCGGGTGGCGGGATAGCGTCGTGGGGGTTGTTCCGGTTGCAGGGAGTTGCTCCGGCCGTCCGAGGCTCGACAGGAGGCATCGTTATGAAACGATTTCTGGCGCTGATCTACGGCATCACGGTGTACCTCTTTTTCTTCGGGACATTTGTGTACGCAATCTGCTTTGTCGGCAGAATTGGCGTGCCGAAGACGATCGACTCGGGGCGTGTGTCTGGATCAGTAACGTCCGCTCTCGTCGACGCATTGCTGTTGAGTATATTCGCCATCCAGTACAGCGTGATGGCGCGGCGCGGTTTTTAGCAGAAGTGGACCCAGGTTGTGTCCCGCTATCTCGAACGCAGCACGTATGTGCTCGCGGCCACGCTGGCACTCGGGCTCGTGCTGTGGCAGTGGCGGCCGATTCCAAATGTGATTTGGGATCTGCGCGGCACGGCCTCAGGCTCGGTGCTGGCGATTCTGTTCTGGGTCGGATGGACGATTTTGCTCCTCAGCACCTTCCTGATCAATCACTTCGACTTGTTCGGATTGCGGCAGGTATGGGCTTACGTGCGAGGAACGGAATCTCCTCATGCAGTATTCCGAACGCCGTTGTTCTACCGATGGGTGCGCCACCCCCTTTATCTGGGATTCGTCATTGCCTTTTGGTCCGCGCCGGTCATGACCTTCGGCCATTTTCTGTTTTCGGTGGCAACGACGGGATACATCCTGCTCGGGATTTATTTCGAAGAGCGGGACCTGGTCCGGTGTTTTGGGGATGCCTACCTTGAGTATCGTCGGCAAGTTCCCATGTTGCTTCCGTGGGGCAAGCACAGGACGGAAGCAAGTGGGCCGCTAAAAGTCGACCAACGAATCTGAGTTGGCAGTGGCCACTCAGGCTATAGCCAGCGCGGAGCGTGACACGTTCCACACCGGCAGCATTTGTCACGAGGCTGTGAAAGAACTGGCCGCTCAAGTCGACCGAGCAGACCAACGGTTGAGTGCGGGCACAGCTACGTGGCCCAAAGAAGATTCATGTTGACTGCATTGCGGCCAACGAACAGATGGTTCATCTTTAGTCGAGGCATGGAAAATCTCCCTCGGCTTTGACCCGGTGCTGGGTGGAAGGAGAAGTTTTTCTATATCCCCTGCTCGACTCGACCCGTAAAGAGCCTGAAATTCACGAGAGAGAAATCGCGTCTGGACGCCATCATTCGAGTGAGGCGACGACCGCGACATCGGTCTTTGGATAGTATTGCGTTACGTCCTTGGCTCCGTACTTGCCGCGGAACTTCTCGACCACCGCCGAAACCTGTTTGGCGTCAGTGACAGCAGTGACTTTAAGTTCTGCTTCCGCATCCCCGGCGCCGATCCGAATGGATGGATGTTTCAGCACATTCCGGTACCACTGTGTGTCGGATCCCTCGACCGGCAGCAAGTAAAGTGTTTTGTCTTCCAAAACGAACCATACAGGCCTTGAAATGGCGCGTCCGGATTTTCTGCCGGTCACGGTGAGGTTAATTTCGCTGGATCGGGAAAGACGATCCTTCAGTGTGTCGCTCTGCGCTGGCATTTGTGCCTCCGAATTTGTTGCGATCCGTCTGAAGCGGCGGAATCTCGAGTTCGAGAGGACCTGACAGGTCGCTCTTATCGCATCCGGGTTTCGTTGAGAGATTGTGCCACTGGCGTTGAACGTCGGGTCCGTGCAGCTTCTCAACCCAGTCCCGGAATTTCAGCTCTTCCATCCTGGCGGAAACTGATTTTTTTCCGCAGGGAACAATGTCCATCACGTTTTGCGCGGGTTCGGATTTTCCAAAATTTGACGATCACGTGAGGCATGATTCGCTCCTGTCGATTCCTGATGGAACATTCGGATTCACTTTCGATACTGCTCATCGCTGACATGTTCCATCCAGTTGACCACCTTGCCGTCTTTCTTTTCCTGAATCGCAATGTGCGTCATGGCCGTGGTCGGCGTAGCGCCATGCCAGTGCTTTTCACCAGGAGAGAACCAGATCACATCGCCCGGCCGGATCTCCTCGATCGGTCCGCCGGCGCGCTGGGCCCAGCCGCAGCCAGCCGTGACGATCAGAGTCTGACCCAGCGGATGCGTGTGCCAGGCCGTCCGCGCACCCGGCTCAAAGGTCACGCTTGCTCCCTGAACAAACGCGGGATCGGGGGCCTGAAAGAGCGGATCGATCCGAACCGCTCCGGTGAACCAGTCGGACGATCCTTTGGCCGAAGGCTGCGAACCCACGGGTTTGATCTCCATTGCTTAGCTCCTTTCGTCGAAACGGAAGCGGAAACTGTAAATGGGCGCGCTTGACTGGCGCGCTAACGGTCTGTGTGTCTGGATCGGTTGACGGGAACTCCGATCGTTCACCCCGTTTCGTTCAGCGGCCCACGAGCTTCTGCAGTTCTTCGGGGTAGCGGGCACCTTCCACGGTGATTTTCGAGGCGGCGCCCTCCAGTTGACGCAGATCTTCAGGGGTAAGTTCGACGGCAGCCGCTCCGATGTTCTCTTCCAGCCGATCGAGCTTGGTCGTACCCGGAATCGGAACGATCCATGGCTTCTGTGCCAGCAGCCACGCCAGAGCGATCTGGGCCGGCGTCGCCTTCTTCTGTTGCCCGAACTTACCGATCAGATCCACCACCGCCTGATTCGCTCTCCGATTCTCCTCACTGAAACGAGGAACGAAATTGCGGAAATCCGTCTTGTCGAATTTTGTCTCCTGGTTGATCTTCCCGGCAAGAAATCCTTTCCCCAAAGGGCTAAACGGGACGAAGCCGATCCCGAGTTCTTCGAGTGTCGGGATCAGTTCCGCTTCCGGCTCCCTCCACCACAGCGAATATTCACTTTGCAGTGCGGTGACGGGCAGAACCTTGTGCGCACGGCGGATGGTTTTCACCCCGGCTTCTGAAAGACCGAAATGTTTCACCTTGCCTTGCTGGATGAGCTCTTTCACCGCTCCCGCGACATCTTCGATGGGCACATTGGGATCCACCCGGTGCTGATAGAACAAGTCGATGACATCGGTCTTCAGACGCTTCAGTGAGGCCTCGGCCACCTCTTTAATGTGCTCGGGCCGGCTGTTCAGCCCGCTCCAGCGGGGTCCATCGTTCGGGTCAGGCGCGAACCCGAACTTGGTGGCGATCACCACCTTGTCGCGAAGCGGAGCCAGGGCTTCCCCGACAAGTTCCTCATTGGTGAAAGGGCCGTAAACCTCGGCAGTATCGAAGAAGGTAACGCCGCGGTCGACGGCGGCCCGGATGAGGGATACCCCCTCCCGCTTGTCGATCGCGGGACCCAAGCCAAAGCTCATGCCCATGCAGCCCAGACCGATTGCCGATACTTCCAGATTGCTCTTCCCAAGTTTGCGCTTTTGCATTGTTTCTCCTTACAAATCGATCGGTCAGTTACGATGCTGCCAGGGCGCGCGCTGCTGTTCGCGCCAGCGAGCCGGTGGAACTCCCTCCCAGGTGCGGAACGCGCGAACAAATGAGTTCCCGTCCTCGTAGCCAAGAAGGTAGGCAGTTTCATTCAACTCGAGATACGAATTATTGAGATAGTGGCGAGCCAGCTGATGACGGGCCTGGTCGAGCACGCGCTGGAAGCTGGATCCTTCATCTTGCAAGCGCCGCTGCAGCGTCCGGGAGCTGATATGCAATGCACCGGCGATGGCTTCGATGCTGGGGCGCCGGCCGGTAAGTTTCTGCTGAACCGCGATACGCACGCGCTCGAGGAAGTTCTCGTCGCGGTTATCCCCCTTCAGCTCTGCCTCAAATTGCGGCGCGCGCATTGCCAGAAGTTCGGCATTGCGGGTAACGAACGGTCTTTGTGCGTCCGAAGCGCGGAACACAATGGCGTTCCTCTCCGCGCCGCACACCACGGGACAGCCGAAGTGCCGCTCGATGGTCTTTAGGTGCGCGCGAGGTTGCACCAAGCCGATGCGGAGGGGTGAAAGCCTCGTCCCGGTGCCGTGGCGCCCAATCGATAGCACCCA
>Ga0123355_10014517_pt1 | contig 12328 bp, 10 predicted proteins | sample TergutEmb28metaG_3_FD_89872 | JGI IMG/M metagenome (GOLD analysis project Ga0123355, IMG submission 89872) | Embiratermes neotenicus P1 segment gut microbial communities from Petit-Saut dam, French Guiana - Emb289 P1 | ecosystem: Host-associated > Arthropoda: Insects > Digestive system > Gut ...
ATATATATATATATATATATATACATACATTCATACATACATACATACATTCATACATACATACATACATACATACATACAAACACACACACACACACACATACATACATACATACATACATAGCCATAATATTCAATGCTTCTTCCTTTCGATGGCGCAACAGACCAACTGGGGCCTAGAACGCCCCACTGTTGAGACTTCTAGATCACAGGCAATTAAACAAACACACCCGGTAGGATTCCTCTGAACGAGTGATCTTCTTAGAAAGGCCCGAAGTGCAAGGATCTGAAGGCGTCTAAGTGGTGTCATACATGTGGAACATATCCGTAGCTTGTTCCGTCATGGTTTGTTTGTACGTTCATTGTGTACTCTTCCGTGGGAGCTCCAGTTCTGTTCTTTCGTGTGTCACGTCATTGTTACAGTGTCGGCCTTAACAATGATCCTCATGTTGGAAACACACCAGCTTAAATAAAATGGTGCTTTACAAGTTGCATAATTTGACGGCCGTTATTTTGAAACTACCTACAAATTTTGTTTCTATTGTTCGGTTCGTGCATTCGATAACCAAGGAACAAAATTCCAGTAGCAATATGCAGAACGTTCTGCCTGAAATATTTACACTATACACGTAACACCACATCGTGTACTTCTACATGTTTCAATACAAGTTATCATCGTAGGAAAACCAATATCAAATAAAATTTCCTAAAATAAAATTACTCCATATGATATTGCAATATAAATATCTAAAGTAAAAACTGTGCATTTCTAATGTTATACATTTTTCGTGCAGCTATATTTATTAACAAATTAAAATAGTTGTGCAATAAGTTCACGTTAAATTTTACATGTAGCGTGCATTTTGTTGGTTAAGTGTTGTGAATCGGTTACTTACACATTCTTCCAGGATAAAAGAACTTGGGATAAAGTGTTATGCTGAATGACGTCCGCCCGCCTATCCAAAATGTTACAGAAGACGCTCAAGACAATCATGAAAACCGCTCTTTGGAACGAGCGTCTCTCCCGCTAGATATGAACAGAATCACTGGAAAATCACGCAAAGGAATTTGAAATCGAATCCTCTACAAAACTGCATGTGTGCATGAAGCATATCTGAACCAGTCCAGCAACAAATAGCGCTAGTGTAAAATTACGTACACAAACAGAACGAACGAACAAACAAACAAACAAACGTGGGTTTATTAAGGCTGTTGCCCAGCTTTTTCCGAAACCGATAAAATCGCTTTAATGTCAACATTACGTGGAACCCTGGTTCATCTAATCGCGAAGAGTTTCAATCTCTAACACCCATTTCCAGAACAATTCCTATGCGACCAGCCACCCGGAGAGTCGCCGTCGCCGTCCACAGCCAATTACACCACTCCGGGGATATGACAATCAATAGTCGGAATGTTTACTTTGCTGAAGGGTTCCTCACGGAATGACGTCGGGTGCGCCGAACCCCAGGAATTTCGAATACTTGTGTCGGTGCGGTGTTAAAGTAAAAGTAAAACACGGTATTCCCTTAGCGTGAGAACGTCAACCAGATGGGGAGATATTATGGTTTAAATTAACACTTCATTCTAATTAAGAAGTCGATCAACTTTTGTTTAAACAATGCCATAAAATACCATATTAAATTAAATGGGTTTGAGACAATTACTTCTATGTCTTTTCCATGATAATAATTTTCAGATTGGTGCGCATTCAGTAACAACAATGAAATTATGAAACATAATATATTAAATGACAGTAACTATCAGCACATTTTTTTAGTCCAGCAGCCGCAAAATAGAACACTACTGTCTGCGTTCACCATGATTAAGTATTAAATCTGACACTTTATGATTCATTCTTTGCACAACATCACGGACAGGGTATCCGTCTGACAGCCCCCTCTCAAAAACCGACTAGCATTACAGGACATATTCATTGTCCTACATGTTCTAGAGCAAGACGCTAAGAGGAATATTTGCGTCTACGAGGCAGTAACTAAGAAGCAGTGAAAACTACACTATGGAAAACTTCATGATCTTTAGGAGGCTCACTGTTCACTAGGACAAACACAGACTCTTTTTAGATGAAATTTTTATGGATTCTACAATATTTTCTCAATCCCTACTCAAATTCTTGATATCTTCTTATGTTCTCCTAAAATGCGAAACTCTCTGAAATATTTTTTAAATTATTCATTATGTACATTGATAAACAACAACTTTAACAACGAACTAAATTCACAATATGTGTATTATTAATATGAGACCCCAACATGTGTCGATCCCTATGGGATCATAGTCAGAGAGTACATAATCAAATAATCGTGTATGATGCAACAACTAAGATTGTTATAAAGAGCTGTATTGCGTATAGCAGGTAGTAGGAGTGAGATGTAAACTGTTCCCTGTAAGACTAACGTAGAGGTACAGCAATATGGAACTGTAAAAATTAACATTAAAGCAGTTACAGTACAATTATGTAAATATCTACAGAATGTAAGATGCAGAACGATAGTTGTAACTACGAGTACGTACCAAAGTCTCGGAGGTGGTCTGTGTGTCTGTTGTTGGTTAGCACGGCACTGACATAGGAGGAGTGTTCGGGAGCAGGACATGCCATATTGTAGATCAGGTACCGGCGTGACGCAATTGAAGGTTATATGACCTTCAATACCAACTTGGTATAGTGGGTTACGTTCTCTAACTTGCACTTTTCCTAGAGAGGTTTATTTTTTAGCTGCAAAAATGAATGTAAAACTGTTCAAGGGATTTCATTTGTCTTTCTTCAGGTGTTTAGACGAGACACGATATTGTTAATTAGTCGGTATTCATGCAGGGTATTTAGAATGTGCATTGCTTATGTTCATTTGGGTTGTTACATTTTATGTACTTTACATGGTCTCGGTATCTTTGTTTTACAGCTTACTAAAAATATGCCTAGCTACATTTCCTAAGGGAAGGGCACCTCTTCCACTTGCAATCTGAGAACGCGATATGCCATGGTGACGGAGGCCCATTTCATTGCAGTTACGACAATTATTTAACAGCGATTATGCAGTAAATGTATCATGCCTTAACGTTCGAAAACTACATTCCTAATGCAGCAACATTTCTTCCAGTGGGGAAACTGAAATATACAGGCACAAAATATAATTATACGGTACGATTTTATGATAAATGTGATGGAAATTGAGATTCAATAATGCAATAACAGTTATCTACAAATTATAACACAAAAATAAAAAAAAACCACAGAGTTGGAATTAACTCGATAAATCTCGAATTCACGGTCTCCAGAATATAACTAAGTTTATAATGTTCTTCTTAACAAGAGATAGAAGAGACAGAAAATTTGAACGCTATACAAGATATGCTCGCATCCCTTCTTTACTATAACGTAGGTTATCTCAATTTGCACTAAAAATTCCAGCGATAATATGCTAGCGTTCCTGGACGTAGACAAGGGTACAAAATCCTAACTTAATGAGCCCAAAAAGCAAACCTTTATCGTTGTGCTAAAATACTGAGCATATAAGTATATAAAGCACGAGTCAGCCGTAGCAGCATCCTAATTCATTTTAGGTTACATTCCTTACGAATGTAATTTGATGACTTGAAGCTGTCGGCCATGTTATGTACAGCCATTAACGTGCCAGTTTCTTGTAATTCTCGAAAACAAATTACAGCGAGAATGAGTGGGGAGAGAGAATCAAGTTTAACAGTGCATAATATTTTAACACAACGTTGTGAAGCCATGCACTTCGAAGTGGATTTCTCCTCAACCTCATTAATTGTGGAAAAGTTAGTTTAAAAAAAGCTAATTAAAAGTCTTGAAATAATACAGAATAATTCTGTCTTGAATGTGATGCTGTGTAGTGCAGGAAAATTAAACCGGTATTTGCAAAGAAGGTAATATATCATCTGCTGGACAGAAACTACGCATAGGACGAAGAAAGCATGTTATTCTGAAAATATGGCAACTTTTTACCAAACTACGTACAAGAAGTAACACACCAGAAGGCAGTATCCTTCAAAGTCATATCAAGGGAACCTCAAATCTCATGCAACTAGAAGAGTGGAACAGGTTCTCGTTTATAGGCCCCCGATTACAAAAAAAGTGTAGAATTATTTTCAATAGCAGGTCTTCGATGAATAAACACTGTATAGAGGTGAACTTCAGAAGACAGACAGACATTAGCTACATTTTGCCATCTAGCAATGTTGCAATGGTGAAGAACGTAACTGAAATGTAAAGAAAGGTAAAGCAATCCCATTACAGGCCAGGAGTGGCCCAGAGGATTCCAGGAAGTTAGGATTCCCAGATTTCGTGACAACGGCACAGGATGGTGGAAGGTTGTCAGCCTTACGCACCGGCCGCCTTTACCCCCAGGAAATACTCCTGGTACGCATTACTGTTAGAGGCTGAGTCGACCCCAGGGCCATAGTGCGATCGGAAGGATTTTACGTCAATGAAAAATCCACTAACACCAGCTGGGATCGAACCAGCGACCTACCGATTTGTAGCACAGCACCTTAAGCACAGTGCCACCGGGGTCCCCAACTAAAACGTGTGTGTGTGTGTGTATATATATATATATATATCTTAGCGATTTTTTATTACAAAATAAAATGAAACAACAATAACGTCACGATAATTGTTACACTAACAGATAAATGCATCATTCTTTAGCGCGCACTCCGTAAGGCCCCACGCGACTTGTACTTAATACGGACTTCAATCGATCACAACTTGCCTTAGGAATCGAGGTCAGTCAAGTCTAAAATTTGTGAGCAGAAACACGAATTAAGTTTTCATACAACAACTAAGAGGGTGAGCTGACAGGGTACAGACGTTAATGAAATTCATAAAAAGACAAAAGTAGCCTTTCCTAACACTGTCAGACGCAATTTCAACTTTAGTCACGTAATATACTGAAAACCTGACCCCAACAAAACATACTGCCACATAATTGCGACACTTTATTTAATCAAAAAATGTCCTGATGGAAGTTCGGCGGACGAAATAAAAGAATTGCCACCTTTAGCTACAGGTTTCACAGGCACAGAAACCCCGGATCAACTATTACGCACACAAATCACAGCCCGTGCAGGACACAATGCAGGCGCGATTTCACAGTACGCTATGTAAAGTAATTCGGCAAACATCGATACTGAAATGCCAACTGATGCACAGGCGCCTCTTGCTGCCATTATGCTCCGTTCTTAACGACCAGTAATCCTTCATATGTTCGTGTAACACACAAATTCATCACGCACCGTATGCTGTTACGCCTGATTAAAATGCCTGTTTACATTTTCCACACGTACATCAAAAGATATACCTGAGAATGAAATGTTGTAGAAGAGAGGAGTCACGTCTCGTTGTAAGGCTTTATCTTGTTACTGAACTGTACATACACACACATACATACATACATACATACACACGTACACATACATACATATATACATAGACATACATACATACACACACACACATACACACACATAACACATACACACACATACATACCTACATACACACACACATACACACATATACATACATTCATTCATTCTTTCGTCTGTCTGACGACTGGTCCATAGCCTCTTCCAAAGCCAGTTCTCCACGCAATGAGATCTAGTGCTTCCTCTCTCAATTACAGTATCATTTCTCTTCCATAAAGGCATTCAGTAGCTGCTTATGTCTTTTCCCTTGTCACCTCATCAATTCTACTCTTCCCGTCTATCTTTCCTTAAATAAACTGTTTCAGTAGGCAGTTCCTATGCAAGATGTGACCAATCCAGTTAGCCTTCCGTCTTTTATTGTTTGTAGAATGTTCTTCTGCTCCTTGACTCTTTGCAACACTCCGTTTCTCATATGATCGGCCCAACTGATCTTCTCCATCCTTCTCCAGCATCACATTTCAGAACATTCCAGGTATTTCTCATTACTTTCCGAAGTGTCCAAGTTTCTGCACCACACAAAGATATACTCTAAATATAGCATTTTACTAGTTTCTTCCTTAAAGATAAATCCAGTTTGTTCCCGAAAAATAATCTTCTCGTTGAATGCTGTTTGTGCCACGGCAATGCTGTATTTAACTCCCCGTGTACATGCGGCATCCCTTGTCATCATGCTACTCAAATGGTTTAAACATTCCACATTCTCCAACTGCACGGACTAAACAAAATTACAACAAACATTAGACACAACCCGAGTAGAGACCGAAAATAGGAATGTCATAAGTTAGAAGCAGGAGTACTGTCTAGACTACTGTGACGTTTGGTGAAATTCATTAAATCTCTTCACCAAATGATCACAAACATGTGCGCGTTACAAAGAGGATGACACTAAGCAATAATTATACTCGATGAGAATTTTAGTTTCCTTCTTCGGTGTTAGCTATTCACACCCAGGCCGTTTTACTTCATTTGGTTACACACTTTTCTGGGGGGAGGGGCTTGAATACCTTAAGCAAATTTACATCACTTCTTAATTTACGCCCTCTCAGTTTCGATTTAACACCCTTTGGTTGGAGGCATTATATTACGCTAACCCAATACTTACGACGGAAATATCATTTCTAACTTACGTCGTTTTGATTTACGCCCACCGTTTCAGGATGGCAACTAGGGCGTACAATGATGTGGGCGTATTATAAAAGTTCTTGGCCTCAGCGAATCATTATGTGTGTTATGAATATCAGCCACAAAAAAGGAATTAAGAAAAGGGCCGGGAGACATAGAGAGACATTAGAATGAAATGTTGCGGCCTCAGCATAGGAATAAAGGATGGTATCTACGTATCCATTTTACACAAATTTATTGTAAAAAAGTTAGAGTGTCAGAACCCAAAGAGAACTGTTAATAAAATTGGAAGAGACCAGACTGGGAAACGGGAAACACGTTTCTGTATAACATTATTGTTATATGCTGGCTTCAAAGTGATGCTGGAAATTATCAGACATTACATAGTGTATGGACTTTCATGGTACACGAAACTTCAGCTGTAAAACAATACCCTGCTTTGAAATAAATATCTGAACGATAAAATATGCATCCAGGGAAACTAAACACATCGAATTTCAGGCAGGAGCGTTATAACAATGGAGGTACACATTAATAGGTTGTTTAAAGGCTAGAGTAAACAGAATATTTCACTTTGTACATACAATTTTTTTTTTCGTAGAATGCATATGGAAGTATATTGAAAAACATGTATGCCTAAAGGTATGCTTGAAATAACACACAATGATCTCTAACGTCCTTGCATTAATAGGTTAAAAAAGCTACTGGATGCCTCGGGAAATATATGTAATTAAGATACGAAAGTCCACGAGCTATGTATGTATGTGTATTTATATTAAACTGTACATTTATAAGACTCTTCTTTAAGGTACCATCTCAGCCTTGAAGGGCGAACAAAACTAGGGCCACTTAGCCTCGGAATGGGTTTCAAAATCATGACCCTCCAGATTACTAAGCAGAAGTGCCAACTCCTACAACAAGATATAATGTAAATGAGAACGGAAGGAATAAAAAGAAAAAAAAGAAAGAAGATATTCACTAAAAGACATAAAAATAAGAAGAGGAAGACAGGAAACCGAAAAAGGCATAACTTTTAAGACTAATAAATTAGGCCTCTCAGCAATAAGTGACAACAATAATTCCAGTCTACAACTACAGAACGACAGACTGCTTTCTACCAGTGAGACAAGAAGGGTAATAACGTCCCTGCATTTCAGAAGTAAGTCACAAACTGCATTCCGATTTTCTGGGTGTTTTCTGACGAAAAAAAATCAAAGTGAAATATAAGAAAGTTATTTTGTTATACGCCAAGAGAAAGAAGAGAGAAATTTCCTCGCAGATTTGCTGAAGCCTACTGGGTGAAGACTGAGGAAAACAACAGCATACCAATTGAATAGAAATGGGTAAAAGTAAGAAGCCAACGAAGTTCCTCGTAAAGAGACGGGGAAGTTACTTTGTGAAGTTGAGTTTTTAGCTTCTTTCTCGGAGCTTTATATCATCCATTAAGAACGACGCTTTTGAAAAACAAAAATCACTCCTGCCTTCAGATAAATTTCTACCGAATATGAGAGACGCCAATCTTTTGACGGTAAGCTGACACACATTTATAATTATATATATATATATATATATGTGTGTGTGTGTGTGTATCATCTTACCATCAAAAGACTGGCGTCTCTCATATTCGGTAGAAATTTATATAATTATATATGTGTATCAGCTTACCGTCAAAAGATTTGCGTCTCTCATATTAGGTACAAATTTATATAATTATATACATAAAATTGTAATATCAGATAAAATTGCAAAGTATTTCGACGGAAATTTCTACAACAACCTTAGCTATGTGTTGTTTAAGAATATGAAATTTGTTTATACGGAATTTATCTCAAACACAAAAACACTTTCCTCTTGCTGGGTTACTGAAAAATAAAGCACAAAAGGTAATTACCCTAATTAGTGTAATTACTCGTTGACATTGTGTCGATTTTGAGGTACTCGCAGCGGTAACTAGGACCATTGATACGTTCGTAAATGTGATGTCGCATGCCCTGACCAAAGTATACTGACCGTTCAGAGGAAAATGCTACTTCTGTCACTACTCCGATAACGAAGGTTGAGAGCTGCTCCGAAATTTCCACATTTCATCACGTTCCCAACAAGAGTAATACTTTATTGACAAATTTTCCCTAATCTGTGTTATCTACCGTATCATAACTCTCAACAGAAAATGAGTGAGATTTTTGTTGCAGCATTATTTAAATAAGACCGTATTCCCGAAATACATAAGAAGGTAGCCCGTTCACACAAATGTCACCTTAAGCATTGCACTATGAGTTACAATGTGTCGGATATTATTATCGTCAATTAATCGGGAGACAACCTTTGGAGATTCAAGTTTCAGTAAAATGCTGTCACTCGAGATTCCTTTTGGGGCCAGAAGATATCAAAATCGTAAAGGGCCTTGGCCCAGTCGTTAAACAGAAAGTTTCAATGTCTTCGGTTTAAACCACTCGCACATGCTTTGTTCCTGGCGGACACAGTAAGTTCAAATGCAACGGGAATTCTCTTACAAGAACGGCGTAGGTGTTCAGGGCGCCTGACGACGTACACTATCGGTCAGATAATGCTTCTCCCTTATATGCAAGAGTATGTACATGTTGAGGTCGTCTCATGTATAGCACCAGGTGTCGGCTACCGACAGTTCCTTATAAGTGAAAGTATGTACATGTCGAGGTGGTCTGACGATTAACAACATGTGTCGGCCACTGAGAGTTCCTTATAGGTGAAAGTATGTATATATCGAGGTAGTCTAACGATTAACACCATGTGTCGGCCTCTGAGAGTAAAAGGTAAAGTGATCCCGTTACAGGCCCGGTGTGGTCCAGAGGGTGGGTAGAGGTATAGCTCTACTCTTCCATAACCGCGGCACTAGAAGCGGGTGAGTGGTCAGAAGCACGCCCCAGCCGCAATTTACTCCCGGGAAAGACCCGGCACCCAATGTACAGGAGGCTGGGTGGGCCCCAGGGCCGGTCTGGACGGGCGGAAAATCTCGTCCCCACCGGGATTCGATCCCGGACCGTCCAGCCCGTCGCCAGTCGCTATACCGACTGAGCTACCCGGCTCACACACACACACACACACATATATATATATATATAAGTGTGTGTGTGTGTGTGTGTGTGTGTGTAAGTAAGTATGTTGATCTCAATTATTATTTGTTACCTTTTCAATGTCTCATTTCCAAAACAATACTTTTGGAAGGCCATGTAGAGCATGCCCAGTGCATCTCTTCGTTTTCAGCCTTTTCTTTGTGTCAAAAAAGTAAGTGCATGGTGTGTATCCTCGTGCAATCAAAGCACAAGTTAATATTTAATATCATTTTGCAAACCGTATTTAACACGGTGGAGGTTCCTTATGCAAGGTAGATGCTGGCATGAGGAAGTAACCCTTAACTAATTTACTCTCCAGTCGTGAAATTGAATTAAATCCCCTGGAAGTAAGCACTCAAGCTCTGAACCCTTTTAAGTGTTAAATCCCCACAGTGATAGTTTTTCAAGATCCAAGCAAACAAGACGGCAGCACTTCGTTGTACTTAGGGCGGATTTCAGAGGGTAGTATATACTACTGACAGTACGACATTCTTATTCTTGATTGATGTTTCAGCTTATGAGACCAAACATCTTCGAATTAAATTTCTTATATCGTACTGGTGAATAACTAGTGAGAATTTGAAGTTTACCGGCATGACGGTGATTTAAGGCAAGGCACACTATTTTGACACTTGCCTGGATAATTAGAAAAGAACGTAAGTTTTCAGAAAGAACAATGCTGTTCAGGCGCAGAGTCAAATCCATAAAAAGGCAAACTTCCCCCTACAACAGGCCACAAAGTTCCAGAGGAGGTGCAGAGGTATAAATCTACTCTTTTTTAACCTCGGTGCTAGATGGGAAAGGTTGGTTAACGCCACGCCCCGGCCGCTTTACCAACGGGACTGACCCGGTACCCACTGTGTAGGAAGATGGATGGGCACTAGGGCTGCTCTGAACCGGTGCGGAAAATCTCGCCCCCACCCAGATTGGATCACCGAACCGTACGGCCCGTAGCGACTCGCTACAACGACTAGGCCATCCCGGCCCACAGGTTCGAACCCAGTGCCTCTCAAGCCGCGGAAGACGCGTAACCGCACCTGAATACATAACATAGCCAACATAATGCCTCCGTGACCGACCGACCAACAACCCACTCTTTCTTTTTTACCTACCATGTAAGTGACCAAAAAAAGAGTCTGTTCGGCTGCATTCATAAAAGCGTGCCAACATCAGTGGATAACAAACAGTACTGTACCATCAACTAGTCATGGAAACCAATGGTAACAAGCACAATCAAGTTGTACACGTACTTAGACACAGACGCTACGAAAGCCCTTGATTCAATTCCTGAACTAGGCAATCTAGGCATCAAGGTTATTTCCTGCCATCCACCTTCTCACATATGTACAATACTAACGTAAAACTACACCTGGTGTGGGCGATAGGCCAGACGTTACCACAATGTCAGTCCTGAGATCAGCATCACATGCGATATCACTTAGCTGGACTCCGCGTACAGCAGATACATGGTTTATGGAGGTCTGGAGGGTCCCACTGCAACTGTCACGCAAAAAACAGTCCTCTGATTTTTCACATCCTTTAGATTCCCAATTTAACACTGATGCGTCGGAGGAACCCCGGTGTCTATCTGCGAGACTACCTGGTATAACAGCCCAGAATAATAAGTCAGAAAGACGCTTGGTTCTAGAATTTGTTGATAAGGGTACAATTTCATTATTATATTTATTTGGGGAAGGGGAGCTCCGGCGGAATAAATTTTGCAACTTCAAATCTATGCATCAATCCAACAAAGAGAGTTGGTAATTTAGGAACCATCATCACGTTCAGCTTGTCAAATCCATGTCAATTAAAGGGTATATTACATAGTCATTATACAGTGTGGGCCAAAAGTAGGTATACAGTAATTAACTATATACTGTGTACCTACTGTTGGCCCGCCCTGTATTTACTACATGATTCGACGGACTTACTCGGCTATAATTAGGCAGTCGTACAAGTTCATAAACAGAAAATTATTCTAGGATGAGGCCACCCCGTTTCAAAAAATAAATACGATGTTTCGGTAGCTGGGTTATTATGCCGAATACTGAATGATAATAATTATAAAAAGAGGAATGTGACTGAATAAAAACTAGAATGCGCAGCAGAAATCCTTTGCTTTCCTCTGGATGTTTGTGTTGTTTGAAGGGAAAATGTTTGCTTTGAATATATGTTAGGGTAGTGTATATGGCTGACGTAACTGTTGTGCATTGATGCAAACCTACGTGCAGAATGGTGCTGTAAAGCACGTCGTCATTATCATAATCATAATCATCATCACCACCATCATCATCATCTAGTTAACATGGAGTCTGGTCACTAGTTGACCGAATCCGGTCTCACACTTCTAGAAGTCTTTCTTATGGTCTCCCTTGGGTTCTTCTGCCTGTTGGTGTGTAGCATTTTAGTATTCTCGGTAATCTATAATGGGTCATTCTGAGTATGTAACACCAGTAAAATCAATAAGGTTCACCTTAAATAGTAAGTAAAAATGGAATGCAATTTACATTATTGAAACAGTAATGATTTACAATCATTATGAGTCCTATTATTTATCCTATGACGCTGACGTCTCGTTAAATTAACCAAACGTCTTAACGTAGAAAACGTCATTTTTTGTTCTAAACTTCCTGTATTGCTACTAGCAA
>Ga0123355_10014518_pt1 | contig 12327 bp, 9 predicted proteins | sample TergutEmb28metaG_3_FD_89872 | JGI IMG/M metagenome (GOLD analysis project Ga0123355, IMG submission 89872) | Embiratermes neotenicus P1 segment gut microbial communities from Petit-Saut dam, French Guiana - Emb289 P1 | ecosystem: Host-associated > Arthropoda: Insects > Digestive system > Gut ...
ATGGCCGGAAAGTGTTGCGGTAAGTGGAAGCCACCGTGCATAAAGCGTTACAGGCGTTGCGGGCATTGTGGTGGTTTCTGTCACGCGGCTTTCGGGTGTAAAGTTTGCGTTGGTGTACCAGCCTGCGAAGGTGTAATTATCTCGGGTGATCTCGCGCACAAAACCGCCGTGATATGGCAAACGCGACAACTGGGTATATTCGCGATAGTTTCTTCCAAGGAAGTCAAAAATGGGGGTGCCACGCAGTACATTAATCGGGTCAAAAGATGCAGATTCGTTTATCGGGCCGTTTAGGTCGAAGCTTAGCAAACTGGCAGGTACGTTAATGGTAGGCGCAGTATGGAGTGTAACCTGTGCCCCTGCAAAACTCGGAGATATTCCGTGAACAAGCGCGAAGGGGAGCCTTGCTTCTAGGTTATTGGTATCGGCGCATCTAACAAGTACATGCCCCTCGTAAAACCCGTCCACTACGGTTCCCCCAACAGTCATAGTGGCAGTAAACTTTGCATAGCTGTTTGCAGGGACAGTAAACTCTCGCTGGCTTAAAGTAAGGGTTGCAGCATTGTTTGGGTTTGTAAGGAATGCGTGCTCTATTATATATCTGCGCTGAACGTTGCTTTGGTTTTCTATAGTGCCTTCAAGAACTCTCATGTTGGGCGAGGGTGATGAAAGCAGAGTTAATTGTTCTTCTGTTCCCATCTCACCTACGCCGCCGAAGCTAAACGCACCTGTGCGGGTTTCGGTTACATTTATGGGTGGCCACGGAGGGTTTAATTCGGGTACGTTTCCGATTACTACCCTGTCGTAGCTTGCGTACACAACCGTGGTAGCATGGGCCGCAGCGTAGACATCTACATACCCTGCCCCTACTCCAAATGCACTCAACGTACCATCTCCAAAACTAATGGCTTGGTTCATTAGGCGTGTCTTAATCTCTTCTGCTGTCCACTGCCCGCCGTTTTCACGACTAAACTGAATAAGAATTGCGGCGACACCTGAAATATGCGGCGTGGCCATGGAAGTACCGATGCCAAATCCATATGGGTAGTCACGGTGCCATGATGGCCGTGCAGAAAAGACAGCCAAACCATGGGCAGTGATTCTTGGGCTTATCTCAAAACTTTGTCCTGCTGGCCCCCGTGACGAAAAATTGACCAAAGTCCACGCTTCCGGTGATAAGTTGAATGGATGCCCCCAACTCCCCAGGTTTGCCATAGCGGTAGTTATTGCCATGCTACCCATTGGGTTGGATGTATACCAACCATCTACCGGTCTTCCTGAGTTGCCTGCAGCCCTAACCATTACTACATTAGGGTTAGCAAGAGAAAAATTGTTTTGAATTGCCACAAATATGTTGCCGGCGTGTGCAGTGCGCTCAGTACGCCCGCGCTCATATGACATGTTTACAACATCGGCTCCGTCCAACGCTATTTGTTCATATCTATTAAACTCATCTGTTGCGGTTGAGAAAGGTATGCCTGCCGTACGGTACGCCATACGGTATGCAATCATATTAGCCGCTGGAGCAACGCCCAAAATAGATTCGGGTCTACCTGAATCCCGGCCAAGAATGGTACCTGCTACATGAGTCCCGTGGGATGTACCATAAACTGATGGTACAGGGGCAGAGCTGGGGGTGGGGCCTGGCATGAGCGTACCCGGTGGGAGCTCACTGGGGCGATTAGCCGGCGGCTCGTTCGGGCCTTCAAATAAATTACGCCCCAAAAAATAATACGTACCGTTTTTATTAAACCCATCCGCATTTGTAACATTTACACCGCGGGCTTGCATTTGCTCAATTGTCAAAAACGCCCCTTGGAAAGCATCGTGCATATAGTATACGCCGCTGTCTGGTACAGCCACAAGCACGCCTTCGCCCCTAAAGCCCAACTCATGCATTTCATCTGCACGCATGGTATAACGGCCTGGTCGCATACCTAGCGGAGTGGTATTAAGAGGGCTTATGTCCGTGGGCACAGGTTCGCTCATAATAGGTGCAGGAGGTTCTTCATAATATACTGTGAAATTGGGCATAACCATACTTACACTTGCAAAATTAGCCAGCTCCGCAACCCTGTTCGAAGGCAGGCGAATCCCCGCACCGTTTAAAACAATCCGGAATTCATGAATTATTTCAAATTTCGCCTCGCCATCATCACTAAAGGCAACAGGCCCGGCAAGCTGGCTAAACTCTTGACGGAATAAGACATGGTCATCTTCAACGTTTTGCACAAACATTTCGTCCGAAAAACTGGCAATACCCCTAATCTGCAACAGATGGGCTTGCACCGCCGCCGGGTAATGCCTAAACAACACGATAACCTCTACCGGGGTATCGTCGTTGCTTAATGCGTAGTCCCCCACAAAATCAACAAGCCCTAGGCGTTGGGCCTCAATTTGTACGGGTAAGTTGTCCTGTGCCGCTGCGCTATTGTTCTCAGTAACAGTATTTTCAACTGTTTCACCCATGGCCAAAACACTGCCAAAGTCCACTATACCGAGTAGTAACACAGCCACTAAACAAAGACATACATACCTTGCCGTTAATTTTTTCATACTCTTTTTCTCCTTTTCTGCGTACATAAAATGTACGGTAGCTTAGTTTGAAATCGTTAGTATTAGAATACTTTCTTGAAACCAAAATAAAATCTTGCTGTTTTAAATTACTTATAGTTTCATAGCACAATCATATGTAGTTCACTCCCCGTATCGCAAATTCTACAATTGTTAATCGCTTATTGGCGATATTTGTAATTAGTGTATCAGTTACCTGCGTATAGTGCAATAAAAAAACAAAATTTGTACGTTTATGTAAATTTGGTGGCTTGCAAAGGCCAATTCCAGCTTGAGGCATAATGGCTACAATTGAGCCAGAACACAGCGTTAACATAATGTTATCAAGCCAAACAACAAAAAAGGCGCGAAATAATCACGCCCAGCAGACTTCTTATAGTATTGGGAATTGGGGCACGCAAAAAAGAGCTGCGAGCCTGTGTATGTGCAAGCTCCGCAGGCGGCTAAAGATAGTCGCCCAAAGGTTGAGCTTTGTGTAATTTTAGCGGGTTGACCGCGTGGTGTTTATTTTTTTCGCATATATGCTGTACAGGGGGTATTGTCGTAATACCGTGGGGCTCCCCATATATGCGAATACAAAAGCGGTCAAACCCGCTTTGGGTGATATCCCGTACTACAAAACTACCAATTTTACATGCACCGCTGCGCGCAATATTTCTTGCAGTGCAAATATTTGGTAAAATAATATGTTATATCAATCCCATTTTGCCCTTGCGGGCGGTAAGCCAAGCGGTAAACAACATAACAATAGGTGTCAACAGAGCCGGTTACACGCAGGGACGGGCTACCGTTTGCCGCCAGAGCCGATTAAAGATAGTATTGAGAGAAGTGAACTTCTTAACTTGTGGGCATTATAACTTATGTTTATTGAAAAGTCTTATGACAGCTTCTTAGACTTTGTCCGTGACTATAGTTCCAAATTATTTTCAAAAAACCAAAAAAACCTCTTGACAGTGACGTAAGGGTAATGGTTTATACTCTATTTATCAAATCCGGCAACACACAATAGAGGAGACCTGCCATGAAATACATGAAAATTGGCGAACTGGCAAAAAAAGCAAGCGTCACAGTTCGTACTCTGCAATACTATCACAAGGAGGGGTTGCTTTCCCCATCAGCGGAAAGTGAAGGCGGTTTTCGGCTATACACAGACAAGGATATGGCAAAACTTATTCAAATTTTAACAATGAAGCAACTTGGGTTAACTCTTGCGGAAATAAAAGAGCGCATTATTTCTTTAGATACCCCGGCCGACATGGTTAATGTACTTACAGAACATGCGGATGTCATCCGCGAAAAAATTGCAAATTTAAAAACATCTTTGCAAGAAATTGAAACCCTAAAAGAAGAAGTCATGCAGATGCAGGCCATAGATTTTGAAAAATACGCGGCAATACTAGCTCATTTGCAACTGAAAAATAAAAACTACTGGATAATAAAATACCTAGACGGCGAAATCTTGCAGTTTATGAATAATCGTTTCGGCAATGACCGCAAGGGCATCACAAAGTCTATAGAGGCTATGAACCGCTTAAATAAAGAGGCGGTTTCGCTTGAAAAAAGTGGAGTTTTGCCAAATGACGACAGAAGCCTGCGCTTTGCAAAAAAATACTGGAACATAGTAATTGAAATCACCGGCGGCGACATGAACATGATAACAAAAATAGTCGAGGCAGCAGATAAAGGCGGTGCCAGTGGCGACGGAAAAGATATTATGCCGGCCAGAGAATTTATAGGAATGGCCATGAGTGCGTATTTTGAAAACATGGGCACAGACCCATTTGAAGGGACGAACATACATGATTAGTGCAAGTATGAAAAATGCTGTTAAATCTTTTAAAGACAACAAAGTGCTTAGCGACGTAAGCTTCGAAACCTATGAAGGCGAAATTTTTGGAATGCTTGGGCCTTCTGGCGCAGGCAAAACCACTATTATCAATATTTTAACCCGACAGCTAACCGTAGATGGCGGCGAATGTTTTGTAAACGCCCAAAGCCACGAAATTGGTTTAATGCTAGAGCATGACGGGCTATTTGCCAAACTATCCTGCCTGGACAATTTGATTGTGTTCGAGGATATTTATAACATTCCACGGGCGCGCACACTTGAAGCACTTGAAAAAGTAGGACTGGCCGATGCGGCAAAAACCACCGTCGCAAAGCTTTCTAAGGGAATGCGCCAGCGACTTGTATTAGCAAGGGCAATTTTGCACAGCCCAAAAATCCTATTCCTGGACGAACCAACATCTGCCCTTGACCCAATGACGGCACGTGGCATTCACAAGCTAATCCGCGACCTGCGGGACGGCGGCAGCACGATATTTCTAACCACCCACAACATGGAGGAAGCCACCCACCTTTGCGACCGTGTGGTTATGCTTCACCAAGGCAAAATAATTGAACAAGGCCCACCAAAGGAAATTTGCGAACGCTATAATTCTGTCAAAACTATGTTGGACTTAGAATCCGTTTTTGTGCAACTAACCGGCAGTGGCCTGGATGGAGTTTTAAACATGGAGCATTCACATAATCAAAGCGGAGGTGTCAAGTAATGCGAAACATCAAAGCAGTTTTCAAAAAACAACTAAAGGGAACCTTGCGCTCCCCAGAAATTTTAATTCAATTTATAATGTTCCCGCTAATAGCGTTTTTGATGAATGTAATTATGGTAACAGACTTTGAAGGCATACCCTACGACATTGCAGAAATGCTGCAGGCAAACATGCCAAACATGGTAACAATGCAGGCCAGCATTTTTGCGGGCATGGGGCTTATAATGGCAATGAGCGGCATTGTTTCCCAGGATATCGAAAATAAGAGCTTGCGGTTTTTAACAATGGCGGGCGTTAAGCCAATGTCATACTTGATTGGCGTAAGCGGCGTTATCCTTTTGGTGAGTTTTTGCACATCCGTTGCCTTCGCTTTTATAGGCGAATTCAGCGGCACAGACTTTTGGATTTTTACCGGCGCAATGATGTCTGCCGTAGCGGGGTCTATTGTGGTTGCGGCAACGCTGGGGATACTTGCAGGCAGTCAGGAGTCGGCGTCAGGGCTTTCGCTACCGGCTGCGTTAATACTTGGCTTTGGGCCTATGATGGCGCAGTTTAATGATACGCTGGCACGGTATTTGCATATTTTTTATACCCAGCAGTTGAATGTTGTGGCTAATTATTTGACAGCTGGCGGTGGGGATACTCCGCTTTGGCAGTCGTTTGCGATTATGTGGGCCAATGTGGCTGTGCTTGCGGTGGTGTTTGCTGTGGTTTATGTAAAGAAGGGGATAAAGGGGTAAAATTTTTTAATTCCCTTGACAACATAATTCTAATGCAGTAGAATGACTCCAGAATATTCTACTGCATTAGAATTTTTATTTGGAAGGAGCGCACCATGGCCATTAAACTATTCGATTCCGAACTTAAAGTTATGGAAATACTATGGAAAGACGGCGACACACCCGCAAAGCGAATTGCAGAAATTTTGGGCAACGAAATAAACTGGAGCAAAACCACTACTTACACAATTATCAAACGCTGTTTGGAGAAAGGCGCAATAGAACGACGCGACCCAAACTGGGTTTGCCACCCTCTTGTAACCATAGAAGAAGCCCGCGCCTACGAAACAAGCGAGCTTATTAACAAAATGTACGATGGTGCCCCAGACCAGCTTGTCGCATCTCTTTTAGGCAGCAAACTTCTTTCAAAAGAAGAAATAGAGCGGTTGAAAAAAACTGTAAGGGAGATGGACTAATGAGCATTTTACAGGTACTGCATCTAAACGTGGTTGCGTCCATTCTTATTTTGGTAATCATTGTTGTGCGCCAGCTTGCAATTCATAAACTGCCCAAAAACACATTTATGGTTCTGTGGGCTGTGGTGTTGTTGCGTTTACTAATTCCATTTTCTATCAACTTGCCTGTTCCTGTTCAGCCAACGGTTGTCGATGTTGGGGTGCAACAATTTTTACAAATCGCCCAACCTGTACCGCCGCCAAGCATTACTAATTACAACCCGGGTTATACACAGCGGCTTCCCGGGCAGGATGTCACTTACAATCAGCAAGCTGCAGCGCGACCCTATATTCCCCCGGCAATAATATGGGTTAGTGGAATGCTGGCTGTTGCCTTGTTTATTCTTGTTGCGCATTTACGCTCCCGCAAAGAATACAGGACATCGTTGCCACTTAACAATTCCTATGTCCAAAATTGGCTAAGCGAACAAAAAGGAATGCGCACCATCCATGCCAGACAATCGGACAGAATAGCGACACCACTAACCTATGGGATACTCAGGCCAGTAATTTTGTTCCCCAAAACAATAAACTGGGAAGATACCATGCAATTGCAGTACATTCTCACCCACGAAATGACGCATATTAAACGGTTTGATATTTTAACAAAATGGCTGCTTGCGATAGTTTTGTGCGTCCATTGGTTTAATCCATTGGTGTGGGTTATGTACATTTTAGCCAACCGTGACATTGAACTTTCCTGCGACGAAGCGGTTGTAAAGGGAATGGGTGAATCCAAAAAATCTACCTACGCAATGACATTGATAGGCTTAGAAGAGCACAAAAGCATTTTCGCGCCTTTGTGTACCAGTTTTTCAAAAAAACCAATAGAAGAAAGGATAGTTTCAATAATGAAAATAAAAAAACGCTCTGTTGTGAGCATTGCTTTAGCCGCTGTTTTGGTGGCGGCGTTAACCGTTGGTGCTTTAACTGCATTTGCATCCAACACTCGGGACGACCAGCCTTATGGTGAGTTTTACGGAAGCCCGTATACTGGAGCAAAACCGGCTACCCCACACGAATTGTATATAGAGGCAATTCCAGCAGAAGAAGAAAATGACCCTGGCGATTGGAGCGAGTGGCTGGAATGGTTCAATTCGCTAACGCCGGAAGAGCAAGCATATGTAAGCGTGCGCCCTCCGCTGGAAGTTATTCAACCAATATATGAAACTCCCGTTGATTTTCATAGCCCTTACAGAATTGCCAGAACCATGGAAGAAGTTTATGCCGCTTGGGAGGATGGACTTATTCCACTAACAAATTTGGACATACGGCAAATAAGGCACCATCAAGCAGACGGCGTTATTATTTTTGAGCAGTGCTTATATGAAGCCTTAGATGTATTGCATCAGGCATATGCGCAAGGCGGCCCCCCACTTAATAATTTAGTAACTGTATGGGTCGAAATGCAACCTCATTTTGAAGAACTACCGGATTTTCAGCAAATGCTTATGATATCCCATGAATTTTTCTTTACGGCGATGAGCATGGGCTTGGTAGATGTATCGCACAGAAATGCCAACCCTTATTCGGACGAGGAAATTGATTTGCGCCGTGCAGAAGCCTGGCGTTTACTAGAATTATACAATGGCGAATTTCCGTCGGATGAAAGTATTCGCGAAGTAGCACAGCGGCTGTATGGTGAGTAATTATAGTTACAGCTCCTTAGGCGTGATGTACACCGTTTTGTGGTTATCGTAAATTACAAAGCCCGGCTTTGCACCATTTGGCTTGCGCACATGTTTTTTTGCCACGTAATCCACCGGCACCTGGGCAGAATTTCTGGCCTTGCTATGGTAGGCGGCTAGGTTCGCGCCTTCCATTATAGTATCGGCGGGCACTTCACGACCGCCGGTGATAATTATCACATGGGAGCCCGGGATGTCCTTTGTGTGCATCCAGATATCGCCGCTGCTTGCGGTACGAAGTGTCAGGTTGTCGTTTTGTGTATTATTTTTGCCCACGTAAATATCAAACCCGTCTGCGGACACGTAATGTAAAGGCTTGGCACTCTGCTGAGCCTTTTTACTTTTGGAATCGGTACGGCGTTTGGCAAAACCCTGACTTGCCAGCTCTGCACGAATTTCTGCAATGTCGGCTTCGTCGGTTATGGTCTCCATTGCAATGGCTACGCTGTCTAGGTAGTCCTGGTCTTCCAGGTTTTTTAGGATTTGATCTTCCAGGGCGGCGAAGGTGCGCTTTTGCTTATTGTACTGTTTGAAATATCGCTGGGCGTTCTCGGCGGGGGTAAGGGTTGGGTCTATGGCTATTTCCATGGGCTTGTTTTCGTCGTAAAAATTTTCGGCCGTGAAAACGCTTGCCCCTTTTTCTACCATATATAAATACGCTGTAAGGAGCTCGCCCTTGATGCGCAGGGTGTCACGGTCCTTTATTTCTTCCAGGGTGCGCTGGTGCATATAGGATTTTTTGCGGCAACGTTCCTGGTGGACGGATATCAGCTTGCGCATGTCTACGGTTTTTTGGCTTATGCGATAGGCTTCGTCCCTGCGGGCATAGAAGGATTCTAGCATTTCCGACGGGGACGTGAAGTTTTCTGCCTCGTGCATAGCGTACAGCTTCATAGGGAAGGCGGCGATGTCTATGGCTTTGCCATCGTTACGCCAGTAAATGACGGGAGAAAATTCGCCCGCTTTCACTTGCGCCATTGCATGGGAAAAAGCCCCGTACAACTGCTCTTGGGCGTGGGGCATAAGGTCGTTCATAAAAGTGGAGTGGTCTACATTTGCGCGTGTGCAAATTTCAGAGGCTAGGATGGGGCTTATGCCGTTTAGGTTTTTGTAAATGGCTTCTTGGACTTTAGAATTACCCGTTAGCAGACAGTCCATTAACGCCTGCTGGCTACCAATTTCCGTTGGGTTTTGCTTCCCCGACGGTGGGCGGGAATAAGGCAACCCGGGCAAAATAGGGCGCACAGCACTTACCGCCGGCGATACATGTTTTATCGAGTCTAATATTTTATGGTTTGCGTCCAGCAACATAATGTTGCTGTGCTTACCCATTATTTCCACCAGCAAAATTTTGGTGGATTTGTCGCCCATTTCGTCAAGTGCTTCTATGTGAATTTCCACAATTCGCTCGAACTGGGGCTGTGTGATTTGCGTGATACGCCCTGCGGTTAGGTGTTTGCGCAACACCATGCAAAACATTGGAGCCTTAAGGGGCGCGACTTTGCTGTGGCTTGTAAAATTTAGCCGCGGCGCGTTGGAATTTGCGGTTAGCAAAAGCTTGCGGTTTACACCGCCTGCCCGTAGGTTAATTATAATCTCATCCGATTCCGGCTGGGATATTTTATCTATACGGCCGCCTATTATTGTGGCGGATAGCTCATGTGTTACGCTGGCTACGGTTGTTCCGTCAAATGGCATTTTTGAGTCAGTCCTTTTATATCAAAATCATGAGCGAGAACGCAGCAATTTGACACAATGCAAAGAAACGATGACGCGGCGCGCCTAAAGGCAGTTAATGCAGCAGTGTGGAAAAATTGCAAGTTATCGTTCATGGTTTTGGAGTGCGCTTGCTATAGTATAATTGATGGGAAAAGTATACCACAATTACATTTATAGTCCCATCAGCTTGGCTAGTTATCACGAAGTATTGCTATACTATAAAACCACCATTATTGAAATGGTTGGCAAATGTTATTGCATCCAATCCCTTTTTGGGAGTGGGCTCTTTGTGCTGTTTGGGATATCCAAATACAATTACATTCGATACAAGATATCCCTCTACCCCCAGCAGCTCTCCAACTTTTTCGCAGTTCATGCTAGAAATCCATGTCGAATAAATCCCATGCTCAAGTGCCGCAAGTACCATGTGCTCGCCGGGTATCTTGGTCTGGTGCTCTTCCATCCCGATTGCGGAAATTACATTTTTATCAATTTTTTTCATTTCGTCAAGCATTGACGGGAATCTATTTAAGCTAATATCAGCAATCGGGTAGTCAAACAGTTGTGTGCATAAAACAATGACCAAAGGCGCGTTGGCTATCCACCTTTGGCAATAGTTTTCGCTACAAGCTTCCGCGATATCCTTTATTAAACTAGCATCGGTTACAATACCAAATTTCCACGGCTGCTCGTTACCGCCAGATGCAGACAGGCGGGCGCATTCCAATATATATGCAATAATTGCATTAGAAATTTTTGTGTCAGAAAAATCGCGACAACTGTATCTTTTCGATAATAAATCCAGAAGCATGATAAATTATTCTCCTATTCCCGTGTTTGATTTTGGTTGTGTATAAGTCACAGGAACGCAAAACCGTCCATTCTTGCTTGCAATTTGTGCACACTACTGCGTCAACCGCTCCTTGCGCACCGCCCGGTGCGCTGCGTCATTGCTGCGCAATAATTGGACAGTTTCACATTCCTGTGACTATAATTGTAGCATAGTATTCAAAATGGTGAAGATAAACTTTGATTATAGTATGGTGAAGATAAACTTTGATTATAGTTATGTTGAATCTAATTTGGAAGTTCACCCCAAACCCCACTCGCTTTTGAAAAAGCGAGACAAAAACTTTATCATTAAACCCCAAAATCGTGCATACGCACGATTTTAAATTAAAGTTTTGGTCAAACTTTTTCAAGAGTTTGCAGGGTGTGGGGCTGAGTCCCACGGTTTGTGTAAGAATAGACTCACGTGTGGTTATAACTATGTTGAATTGACACCAAAAATCAAAAATTGTATCATTCGGTATGAAGTAAAATTTTTACGAAAGGATTTTTTTAAAATGCTAAAAAATTTTTGTAACGAGGAGTTCGACATAATCATCCAAGCTGGCCAATCGAACAGCGAGGGTTGCGGCCTTGGGCCTGTAGACAAACCCTTTGAGCCAAACGAAAACATATACATGATGGAAAACAATTTCACCATCATGACTGCAAGGGAAAATATTCGGGGCAACGATGTTGTTGGCAATTTTGTGTTCCCGTTTGCCGAAAATTATGTAAAAGGCGGGCATCTTAAAGAAGGCAGAAAGCTTCTTATATTGCTTGCTGCCGTGGGCGGAACAGGTTTTCGCGATAAACGCTGGGGTATGCAGGATGACCTGTACTTGCGTATGATAGATATGGTAAACGCAGCAATGGGGCTTAATCCCAAGAATAGTGTAAAGGCGTTTTTATGGCATCAGGGCGAATCAGACGCATTAGAGCCTAACCAGAGCAGACACTACGACAATTTGAAGGGGCTTGTTGCCAGCGTGAGGCAACTAACTGGGGATATTCCCTTTATTGCCGCGGATTTTGTTCAACATTGGAAAAAAACACATGGCCTTGAAAAATGTGATCCGATTATAAATGCTATACGCGATGTTTGTAATGACATTGGCCGTGCCGGCTTTATGGAAACCACCGGGCTAAAGTCCAATGATGAAGAAGTTGGCGGCGGTGACGATATTCATTTTAGCAGAAAGTCCCTGTATATCATGGGTGAGGAGTATTTTAGGATATGGGAAGGGATTGTCGTTTCGTCCTAATCCAAAGCCCGTGCATACTATGCCTAATAATAGATGGTTGCTCGCACGTTTCTAAACTTTTCATAATCCGTCTCTATCTACCGTCTCCTGCGTCCCCCGCCGCTTTGTTGTGCTCGTGGGGTTCTTGTTATGCTGTTAAACAAAAATTGGTCGTGGGAAGCCGTAAGGCGTCTGCTGTCTTTTCGTGTGTAGTTACAGGCCGTGCGTTCGGCACGGACGGATTTTAACTTGCTTCTGATAACAAGCATAATTGCGCTGGCAATAATAAGTGCGAATACGATGCAACCAATAATAATTCCTGCCATATAAAATCTCCTGTTCTAAGAAACTGTTTAGAATCTCCCTTTTAATATCTTTTCGGCTTATTTTCGCCATTTTACTTTTGCGCTTCCTCGCAGATATACTCCGAATATGCGTCGTCAGCGCAAAAGCAAACTGACAAAAAAACGCTCGAAAATCTATCAAAA
>Ga0123355_10014520_pt1 | contig 12326 bp, 15 predicted proteins | sample TergutEmb28metaG_3_FD_89872 | JGI IMG/M metagenome (GOLD analysis project Ga0123355, IMG submission 89872) | Embiratermes neotenicus P1 segment gut microbial communities from Petit-Saut dam, French Guiana - Emb289 P1 | ecosystem: Host-associated > Arthropoda: Insects > Digestive system > Gut ...
TCATCGAGGATGACGACAATGGCATTGTTGGTGCTGGCAACGACTACGATGAGCTGTATAATGGCATTGTTGTGGTGTAAATTTTCGGAAAACATCGTGTCCAAACTCCCCCTTGCTGGTAAGGGGGAGTTTTTTATTTGCCCAAGTTACACTTTTTTTGAAAAAACACTAGCATTTCATGCGTGGATGTTGTATAATATAAGCTGGATATTTATTGATGAGGAGAACAACCGCCCATGAGCTTCGTAAGCAAAGAAAAAACCGCCCCCGCAACCTACAAAGTAAACGCCGCTATTTCGGCCGAAGACTTCCGCGCCGCACTGGATGTAGAATTCGCCAAGCAACTGCCCGATATCACTCTGCCTGGCTTTCGCAAAGGCAAAGCACCGCGCAGCATGATTGAAAAACGCTTTGGCGATGCAGTCTTCTTTGAAGACGCCCTAGATGCCCTGCTGCCCGACGCCGTGGCTGCGGCACTCAAAGGTGCTGAACTGGAACCCATCTTTCGCCCCGAAAACTTGGAAGTTGACGAGCTGAACAAAGAACAAGGCGCAACATTCAGCTTCACCGTCATCGTGCAACCCGAAGTGGAAATTGACGGCTACAAGGGCATTGAAGTAGAAGTGCCCAGTGCTGACGTCACCGACGAAGACGTGGATGCACGCATTGACGAACTGCGTGCGCGCAACGCTCGACATGTGGAAGTCGCTCCCCGCCCGGCGCAAGACGGTGACATTGCTGTCATCGACTTCAAAGGCATGTTAGACGGCGTGCCATTTGATGGCGGCACCAGCGAAAACTTCGAGCTCAAACTTGGCTCGGGGCAGTTTATCCCTGGCTTTGAAGAGCAAGTGATTGGCCACACACCCGGCGAAAGCTTTGAAGTGAACGTCACTTTCCCAGAAGAATACCACGCTGAACACCTTGCCGGCCAACCGGTGGTGTTTGAAGTGACTCTGCATGAGCTGAAAGCTGAAGAACTGCCGCCGCTTGACGATGACTTTGCACAAGAAGTGGGCGAAGACTACAACACCGTGGCAGACCTGAAAAAAGGCATTGCCGAAGAACTGGTAGACAGCAAAAAACAAGCCGCCGACGAAGCACTGGACAAAGGCGTGCAAGATAAACTGGTTGAACTGCTGCAAGGTGAAATCCCGCAGGAAATGTTTGACCGCCGCACCCAACAAAACATTGACATGTTCCTAGAGCGCTTCCAGCTTTCGATGGAACGCTATGCCGAAATCTTTGGCGAAAGCCCCGATGCTCTCACCGCGCGGCTGGCTGAACAAAGCACCATGCAAGTGAAAGTTGAGCTTGCGCTGGAGAAAATCGCTGCACTGGAAGACTTTGTGCCCGAAGCCGAAGAAATTGAAGCCGAGCAGCAACGCTTGGCCGAACAATACAATGTGCCATTGGCGCGGGTGAAAATGGCTGTGCCCGAAAGCGACATCGTCAAAGACCTCAACCGCGTGCGTGCGCTTGAATTTGTGAAGGGCACGGCGATTAAGGCATAGCTTTTTGCCCCATAATTAAGCATTAAGCATTTTGAATTAAGCATTGGAGGTTACTATGGCTTTAGTCCCCATGGTTATTGAACAAACCGGGCGCGGCGAACGCAGCTTTGACATTTTTTCGCGCTTGCTCAACGAACGCATTGTGATGCTCAGCGACGAAGTGAATGACGTAACGGCCAGTTTGGTCATCGCGCAATTGCTGCACCTAGAAAGCGAAGACCCCGAAAAAGACATCAGTTTTTATATCAACAGCCCCGGCGGCAGCGTGAGCGCAGGGCTGGCGATTTACGACACCATGAACTACATCAAATGTGATGTGGCCACCATTTGCATGGGCATGGCTGCAAGCATGGGATCATTTTTGCTGGCGGCAGGTGCCAAGGGCAAGCGCATGGCACTACCCAACAGCGAGATTATGATTCACCAGCCCATGGGCGGCGCACGCGGCCAGGCCAGCGACATCAAAATTGCCGCTGACCACATTCTGCGCACCCGTGCACGCCTGAATGCTATCCTCGCCGAGCGCACCGGCCAACCGCTTGAGGTCATCGAGCGCGACACCGACCGCGACACGTTCATGACTGCTGAAGAGGCCATGAAGTACGGCCTAGTGGATAAGGTGTTAGACAAGAGATAACGCACCCTCGTGTAGGGGCGGCAATCTGCCGCCCGCGATTTTTTGCATCACATCAAGAGGCACGGGCGGCAGATTGCCGCCCCTACACGCGAAGAAGTGCTAAAATATCAAGGAGTTTGTATGCAGGAATATTTTCACGGCGAGCTGCCGCAGAATGTCATTTGCACATTTTGTGGAAAAAGCCAAGCCGCCATCGATAAACTGATCGCAGGACCGGGCGTATTCATTTGCAATGAATGCGTGGAGTTTTGCGTGGATATTCTCAATGAGGAACACAATGAACTGCCACCCATGGAACCCTTGCGTCCGGTGTTCAACAACCGCTTGCTCACGCCAGTGGAGCTAAAGCGCAAGCTGGATGACTTCGTGGTTGGGCAAGATGCCGCAAAAACTGCCCTTGCTGTGGCGGTGTATAACCATTACAAGCGCATTGGTCATTTGGGGCAGCGCAGCAGCCGCGTGGAGATTCAAAAGAGTAACGTGCTGCTGCTGGGTCCCACGGGCTCTGGCAAAACGATGCTTGCGCAAACCTTGGCGCGCATTCTTGATGTGCCCTTTGCCATTGCCGATGCCACGACACTGACCGAAGCCGGCTATGTGGGTGAGGACGTGGAGAACATTCTGCTGCGCCTGATTCAAGCGGCCGACCATGATGTGGAACGCGCCGAGCAGGGCATCATCTACATTGATGAAATTGACAAAGTTGCACGCAAAAGCGAAAACCCATCCATCACGCGGGATGTATCGGGCGAGGGCGTGCAGCAAGCTTTGCTCAAAATCCTAGAGGGCACCATGGCCAGTGTGCCGCCACGCGGTGGCCGCAAACACCCCGGCGACGAACTGCTGCAAATTGACACCACCAACATATTATTCATCTGCGGCGGCTCTTTCGCAGGCATCGAATCGGTTATCGAACGGCGTGTGGGCGGCAGCTCCATGGGTTTTGATGCCCCCATCAAACTGCGCGAAAAAGAACGGGTGGATCACATGCTGTCGCAAGTGGTACATCACGATTTGGTGAAGTTCGGCATCATTCCCGAGCTGGTTGGCCGCATGCCCGTCATTGCTACCCTAGAGGAACTGGACGTGCCCAGCTTAGTGCGCATTCTCAGCGAGCCACGCAACGCGCTGATTAAGCAATTCGCACAATTATTCATTTACGACAACGTGGAACTCGAGTTCGAACACGATGCTCTGGTTGCCATCGCCGAGCAAACCCTAGAAAAAGACACCGGTGCACGCGGCCTTCGCAGCGTGATGGAAGCCCTGCTGCAGCCGCTGATGTATGAAATCCCCAGCGACCCCACCGTGGAACGCGTGGTGGTCACCGCCTCATGTGTAACACAAGGCGCAGCTCCGCAGGTGGAACGCAACCCCGGGCGCATGAAGCGCAAGGTGGGGTAGCGCGGAGTTCGTGTTCTTTTTTGAAAAAAAGAACAAAAAAACTTTCCGTCGCTTCGCGAATGATTCTTAAAGACGTGTGTAGGTGTTGCCAAGGCCTCCCCCGCCCGGGGTCCCCACAAATGCTTGCATTTGTGGGGTGGGTCATTGGGGGAGGAAAGCACGTCGTAGGCGTGCAGGTGGGGGGCGCAATCTCGCAAAAAACTTTAGCCGCTTCGCGGTATACTATTTATGGAAATGTGTAGGTATTGCCAAAGGCTCCCCCGCAAGCGGTGGAGCTGGCACGCCGAGAGGCGTGACTGAGGGGGCAATATTGAGGAATACCATGGACAAGCCGCAAGGCGAACTAGCCAAGCTCATTGAACAAATTCAACACGATGATGCCCCAGCCCGCAATCCACGCGGTCCGGGGCTGTCGGCATGGGTTTCGGCTGTGTTGGTTGTGCTGTTTGCTGCGGTGATGTTCATTCCCGCGGCACTCAATGTGAGTTTAACCAGCTATGCTGGCCAAGGGCTGTGGCACGAACTGCGCGGCAACAACCAAGCCGCCATTGATGTCTATACAGAGCTAATCAATGCGGAAGCCGACATCGAAGCCTGGGCACGCGACAACTTCGCTTTGGGCACCGGCACGGGTTTCACCACTAACCATTTCAGCATTGCACGGCGCATTCTCATGCTGCAGCGATTGTATGGCCCCATTGACTTTTGGCGCATGGAGCAGCAAATGCATTTGCATCAAATGCCGCCATTGCTGAGCTGGTTTGAGTCCACCCGCATGCCGCGCCGCTTGGCAAGCTTTGCCGCGCAAGTCGAGCTCGTGGAGCAAATTTTGCTCGATGACATGCAACGCGATGAAGTGCCCACACGGTATGTGCTCATTTATGACAGCATCAATCTGGCGGGGCTAGCCATGCAAGACCCCACCAGCGATGAAGTGGGCGTGTTGCTGGCTGAACTGCAAAGCCATAGAAGACATGAGTGGTGGATGACCTCCACCGTGGCGCAAGAACGAGCTCGCGCGCTGGAAAACTGGCCGTTGCTAGCAAACTTAGCCGAACAAGCAGTGGCGCGCAATCCCTATGATTTTGCGGCCATGCAGCGGCATGTGCGTGCGCTGTTTTTGATGGGCGACGAAGAGCAAGCGCATGTGCAAGCACGAGATTACGCCTTTGCACAGCCCGATATTTACCCGCAAATGCAGTTGCAGCGCGCCGATTTTTATCTGCGGCAGGGCCTGGACGACATTGCAGAAGCCATCGCCGAAAGTTTACGCTCAAATCATCCGCTGCAACATGCACAAGATAATTCCATTCATATGAATGCCACTGCACTGCAAGGTGCAACGTTGCTGCTGCGTGGTGCGATTGACCAAGCCGTGATATTACTGCAAGGCTATGTAGAAGGCCCGTTTCTCATCAACGAACAACTGCTGTTCACCGCCTATGCCGCACGCATCGCGGCAGGCGACACCGAGTTCGTCGAACACCTCACCACGCCACTGCACCCACAGCTGCAAGCACTATATGCAGGCGAAACCACGTTGCACGACATATTCACAACAGGCTGGGGAGTGCTCGCATGAAAACAATTTATTTAATCAGTAAGTTTATTACGCTGCCCGGCGCGTTCCTCAAAGGTTTTTGGGAGCACCTAGCCTGCCGCTTGCTGCATATACCCGTAGAAAACGCGAACTACCTGCCTGCGGATGTTCATTGCGGCCATGTGCAAAACTCCCCTGCCCAAAGCCCGGCGCAAAGCTTTTTGCTTGCGCTGCTGCCCTATTTGGCACAGCGTGCGCTGGCGTGGATATTCATCGCGGCTGCCGCCCCGCCACTATTGCTGTTTGGCGTACGCAGTGCGCAAGAAAGCCATTTTTTCTTTCTATACCTCGTTGCCCTTTATTTTGGGCTGAGCCTGTTGTGCAATTCATTCCCCTCTTGGCCGCAAGCGCAACAACAATGGAGACTATTTTACGGCGAAACAGCGCAGGCGAGCAGCACAGCCAAAATTCTGCTGGCACCGTGCAATGCATGGTTTTTCTTAGGTGCTTGGTTAGAGAAAACCGGCATTTTTACGCTGGTGCTGTTTGCTGCTGTTATCGCTTCTTGGATTTTGTGGTAGCGCGCGGGCGGATTTTGCATCCGCCCCTACAATAGCCTCGCCGAAGGCAGCTAGGTTTTTTTGGTTCTTTTTTTGCAAAAAAAGAACACACCCACCCCGTATGAAAAGTTCAAAGCTTTTTCGCAAATATTTCTCCGCGTTCATGATAATCCTGCTGAGTGCCTTCACGTTTTTGGGCTCGGCGTTGTTGGTATTTTCCACACAATTCTGGACACGTGACCGACAGAATCTGCTGTTGCTCAACGTGACACAAGCCGCGTTTGATATCAGCAACATTTATGCCGGCAACTATCAGATTTATTGGGAAGAAGTTGACCGTCCGCAGGCAATTGCCAATGTGTTGGATCAAGCTTCGAACACGTTTGAAGCACAATTATTCGTGTTCAGCACCGACGGCCGTGTGATCGCCTGCCCGGAGACAGTGCATGACACTTGGCTGCCCTCGCCTGTGCTGTGCCCACTACACGGCGCATGGCGCATGCCTTGGGAGATTGTTTCCCCCGCACTTACGGGCAATTTCACACAGGTGAGCAACGTCGGTGGGCTGTTTGACCAAAGCATGTTGATTGCCGCACAGCCCTTCACCTTGCAGGGCGAAACTGCGGGTTTTGTGCTGGCCGCACAGCCCTTTAGCGCAGGCTTGTTTGACTATCTCGGCGGGATTTTGCGGCTGTTTTTGCTGTCTGCACTGGTGGTGAGCGTGCTGGTGTTTGCGGCGGTGTTTCTCATCACACGCAGCCTAGTCAAGCCGCTCAATGCCATGATTGCCGCCACCAAACGCTTCGCGCAGGGGGATTTCCGCCACCGCGTCACCTCGTCTACCAACGACGAACTGCGTCTTCTCGCTGATGCCTTCAATGCCATGGCGATCAATCTGGCCACCTTAGAGGCCAGCCGCCGTAGCTTTGTGGCCAATGTGTCGCACGAGCTGAAAACCCCCATGACCAGCATCGGCGGGTTCATCGATGGCATGCTCGACGGCACCATTGCGCCTGACGATCACGAGAAATATCTCGCGCTAGTCAGCGGCGAAGTGCGCAGATTAAGCCGTCTGGTCACGGGCATGCTAAACCTAAGCCGCATTGAAGCTGGGCAGCTGCAAATGCAGCGCAGCGCGTTCGACCTTAGCGAGCTGCTATTCACCACACTGCTTTCGTTTGAGAAAATGATTGCCGAAAAGCACCTGGAACTCAGCGGCTTGGACGACCTGCAGCCCCTGACTATGATCGGTGACCAAGACTTGCTCACCCAAGTGTTTTATAATCTCATCGACAACGCCGTAAAATTCACGCCACCCGGCGGGGAAATTACCCTGCATTTGCGACAAACCCCCACGGCCAATCACATCACCCTGCGCAATACTGGCACTGGTCTGACGCCCGATGAGCTCACCCGCATTTTCGAGCGCTTCTACAAGGCCGACCAGTCGCGCAGCTACGACACCCGCGGCGCAGGACTTGGGCTCTATTTGGTGCAGACCATCGTGCGCATGCATGGCGGCGACATTGCCGTGGACAGCGATCACCGCAGCTGGGTGGAGTTTATCGTGGAACTGCCGCTTGATTAGGGTGTGAAAGGAATGCGCCATGCGACTATTTCATGTTAGCGAAGAACCAAATATTGCGCAATTCGTGCCGCGCATCCCTGCCCGCAATGATTTAAGAAAATCAAAAGGGCTTGTGTGGGCGATTAACGAACAATGCTTACCGAATTTTTTTACGCCCCGCGAATGCCCGCGTGTGACCTACCATGCGGCAGACCACACAACCGCAGCAGATATTGCAACGTTTTTCTCGTCAAGCAGCCGCCATTGCCTTGCCATTGAACAAGCATGGTTAAAACAAATGCTAGAGGTTACGCTGTATATTTACGAGTTTGATTCTGCAAATTTTATGTTGCAAGACGCCTGCGCGGGTTATTATGTGAGCGAGAAAACCGAAACTCCCCTGCGTGTAACGGCAATTGACGACTTGTTCGCCGCCTTGTTTGTGCGTAACATTGAAGTTCGGCTGGTGGATAATCTTTGGCCGCTACGCGATGCCGTCGTCGCGTCCACACTCCATTTTTCCATCTGCGACATGTGGAACGCACAACCACGAATCCAACCTAATTAAAGGAGCCCCCATGCAACAACCCCTCGCCGAACGCCTGCGCCCACACACCCTCGATGACATGGTCGGCCAGCCACATTTGCTGGGCGAAGGCCGCGCGCTGCGTCGCATTGTGCAAAGCGGCACGCTGCCCAACCTGATATTCTATGGCCCAAGCGGCGTTGGCAAAACCACCTTTGCCAACATCATCGCTCGGCAGACCGATCGCACGCTTGTGAAGCTCAATGGCACCACGGCGGCGACTGCGGACATTAAAGCAGCGGTGGCGCAGACCAACACGCTGATGGCTCCCAACGGCGTGCTATTATACCTTGACGAAATCCAGTATTTCACCAAAAAGCAGCAGCAAAGCCTCCTCGAGTGCATCGAGTCTGGCGCGGTCACGCTCATCGCCAGCACCACCGAAAACCCGTATTTCTATGTATATGGCGCGATTTTGAGCCGCTCCACCGTGTTTGAGTTCAAGTCGCTAACAGCCGAGCAAATCGTGCCTGCGGTCATCCGAGCCTTTGATTTTCTGCGCGCTGAACAGGGCGATGATTTCACCGTGGAAGACGGCGTGCACGAACACATTGCCCGCGCATGCGGCGGCGATGTGCGCAAGGGAATTAACGCTGCTGAGCTGTGTTTTTTGTCCCGCGATGACGGCAAAATCTCGCTCGAGCTGGCCAAAGAGTTGGGGCAAAAATCCGCCATGCGTTATGACCGCGAAGGCGACGAGCACTATGATATTCTGTCGGCTTATCAAAAGTCCATGCGCGGCGGCGACCCAGATGCTGCGTTGCATTATCTCGCGCGATTGCTTGAGGCTGGCGACCTGCCCAGTGCCATGCGCCGCCTGATGGTCACCGCTTGCGAAGACGTTGGCCTTGCTTGGCCGCAGATTATTCCGATCGTCAAAGCTGCCGTTGATGCCGCGCAGATGGTCGGCATGCCCGAGGCGATGCTGCCCCTTGCCGATGCCGTGGTGCTGGTGGCCACCGCACCGAAGTCGAACACGGCGCATAACGGCATCCATGCTGCACTGGCGGACATCCGTGCAGGCAACAGCGGACCGATACCGCGTCATCTGCAAAACAAGCATTTTGATGGCGCAGATAACGACGACCCCGGGCAAAATTACAAATACGCGCACAGCTATGCCAACCGCTGGGTGGCGCAGCAATATCTGCCCGATGTGCTGAAAGATCGTGTGTATTATGAGTACGGCGACAATAAGCACGAGCAGGCCACAAAAGCATACTGGGAGAGGATTAAGCATGACAAAACATGACATGCTGCGCATTGTGCAGGCGCAGTTGGCGCTTGACCTCAACTGCACCGTTGAGCAACTCAACGGCGAAAAAGACAGCTTGGTGTTTGTGCAAGCGCGCGACAACCCCGGTCGCAGACCCTTTGCGCGCGGCGAACAGCACTTTGATATGCTGACTATGGGTCACGCCATTATCGTGAGCGCCACGCCGGATATTCTCGCCACCGTGCAGCCTGCACTAGCTGGCAAAAGCCGTGATGACGCATTCACCAGTGATTTTGTGCAAGGCCAGCTTCTGTTTTATTTGCCCGACTTGGATGGCTGTACGGCATTGTCCGCACCTGCCGAGTTTACATATGAATGGCTTGAGCAAGATGAAATTGCAGCATTACCACTTGAGAATTTCCGTAACGCCATTGGCCAAAACGAACTTCGACCGGACGTGTTGGTGCTGCTTGCCAAACACGGCGAAGAAATCATCGGCATGGCGGGCGCAAGCGAAGACTGCGCAACGATGTGGCAAATCGGCATGGATGTGCTGCCCGCATATCGCAATCGAGGGCTTGCAGCTTATCTCGTCCACGCACTGATGCTAGAGATTTTGCGCCGCGAAAAGGTGCCCTATTACTGCACATCATCCATGAATATTCCCTCACAGCGCACTGCCCACCGTGCAGGTTTTGCATCGGCCTGGGTCTGTGCTTATCGGGGTAATTTCACAAACTGTAGCGGCAAGTTTGATGGCTTGACCATGCCTGCCAAATAAAGAGGATAATCCATGCAAACACTTATCTTTAACGGCTCGCCAAAGAAAAACGGCGACACACAAGCACTCATCAACGCTTTTGTTTCCCGGTTGCATGGCGAGGTTAAGATTATTTCTGTCTGCAATAACATCGCTCCCTGCAACGATTGTCGGCACTGCTGGGAAAACATCGGCTGTTCCATCCAAGATGACATGCAGGACATATATGCTTTTCTCAGCACCTGCGACGTTGTAGCCTTGGCATCACCAATTTGGTTCTCGTCACTCAGCGGGCCATTGTTAAACATGGCAAGCCGATTGCAAATGCTGTGGGCGGCTGGTTATTTCCAACAAAAGCATCTTTTGCCCAAAGAAAAAAAAGGTATTATCATGCTTGTTGGCGCGCAGCCAGAAACCATGGATGTGCCCGCACAAACCGCTTTGGGCATCATGAAGCACATGAATGTGCGTCGTCAAAGCGTAGAAATTATTTATTCGCTTGAAACAAATACGCTGCCCGCAGACAAAGACTTGGTGGCTTTGCGTAAATGTCGCGAGATTGCCGAGTCGCTCAACCGATGAAAGGAAACTCTATATGATAACCACAGAAAAAGCCAATCAACTGCACAAGAAAGTCAACACCTTCATTCTATCTTGCGTGGGTGAAGATGGCTACCCGCTGACCAAGGCTGTGGTGCCCGGCAAGCACCGCAACAGCCTCAACGAGCTGTATTTCTGCACAAACACATCATCAAATTTTGTTGCCGCAATCAACAGCAACCCCAAAGCCACAGTGTATTTTTACAATCGCAAGTTCATCGTATGGAAAGGCTGCCAGCTAATCGGCCACATGGAAGTTGTGAAAGACATGGCAGTCAAAGAAAGATTTTGGCAAGAAAAATTCAAAGCCGCTTATGAGCAAAAAAGCTTCATCGACCCCGACTTTTGCGTGCTTAAATTCACGCCAACCGCAGGGCGTTATTACGCCAACTTCACACCACAAGACTTTACATTATAATGGAGCACCCATGAAAGACGAAAATTTCCTCTCCGCTGGGGTATCTCCCGGCGGCCTTTCCCCGTGTAATTTTAAGGAGGCGCACCATGGCAAATCATGATTTTTTTTCAGCCGGTGTAGCTCCCGGCGGGCTTTTCTGCCGCGACGAAATCCGCACGCTGCTGTGCGATTTAGCCGCGCAACTCACCTTGCCCTTCACCATCACGCAAGCCGAGGCTGTGTTTGTGGGCGAGGGGCTGGCGAACTATTTCGAATTCCACGCCGCGCTGCATGAGCTAACCCAGCAGGGCAAACTGTTGCTTGAATCCACGCAAGGGCAGCTGTGCCTTGTGCTGCCTGATACCCACCACCACGCAGCTGCGACCCTTGCCAAAGAGTTGCCCCGCCGTGTGCGCGACCGCGCCCTGCATGCCGCCGAGCAACTGCAACTGCACGCCACCCGAGAAGCCGACAACCGCATTTCTGTTTATCCCACCGAGGACGGCGGGTTTTACATCACCTTTCGGCAGGGCGAAAGCAACAACATGCTGCTCAGCGTCACCGTTTATGCGCCCGATGCCGCCGAAGCTGAGCGAATTCGCCAAAATTTCTTGAAAAACCCTGGTCAGCTTTACCGTGCGGTGCTGGGGGCGTTGTAGTGAATTAACTTAAGAATTGACTGGTTCATTTGATTTGCCTAACCCCCCGCGCCGTCTGCGACGGCACCGCCCCCCTACAGGGGGGCCCTTGGCAACAGCCGAAAGGTCGAGTTTCGTCAGAATCTCCCCTCCGGGGTCCCCGCAAATGCTTGCATTTGTGGGGTGGGTTTAGGGGAGATGTCGCGCAGCGACAGAGGGGTTTGCAAAAAAAGACGCTTTTCAAGTTTATCGACTATATAGCATGAAAAAACCGAGTGGAAATTTCCGCTCGGTCAATTTTTTTCTTTCGTCTATACTTCGTAGCCCAATTTGTGCAGTGCGGTCAACACTGCGTCGGGGGCACCTTTTATTCTCACCGTCCCCACATTATCCAAATGGTCAAGATAGTGCAATTCCAGTGCCGCTATTGTTCCATTGGCCGTTACCGTATGCGCGCTTTGCACATTTATGCAGGCTAATCTTTCATATCTATAGGCAGAAGGTTCGTTGTGGCTCGCGAGATAAACATCACCATTATTGCTCATGAAAAGTTGACGCCCAGAAATCAGCTGTTTTATGCCATGACAACTTTCTAATTCTTTAACGTTTTTCTCACGTTTACCATAAGAAAACCATGTTCCCAAAATCATCATTAAACCCAAAGCAATCAAAATCAAACCAAAAACAAGTGCTTCTGGTACACTCGCCTCAGTCATGGCGATTACCATAATACCGCCAAATAAACTGAGAATGCCCCCACCTATCATAAGACACATAATTTTTTCTCCTCGGCAATTAAAGTATAAATAGTATTATAGTCCCTCTCCCCCCCCCCCGCCCCCGCGTGCTTTTTTTGGTTTTTTTTGTTTTTGTTCGTTTGTTTATTAGTCGATACGTTAAACAAAGA
>Ga0123355_10014521_pt1 | contig 12324 bp, 8 predicted proteins | sample TergutEmb28metaG_3_FD_89872 | JGI IMG/M metagenome (GOLD analysis project Ga0123355, IMG submission 89872) | Embiratermes neotenicus P1 segment gut microbial communities from Petit-Saut dam, French Guiana - Emb289 P1 | ecosystem: Host-associated > Arthropoda: Insects > Digestive system > Gut ...
TCGAACCAAGAACAATACGACCAATGTGGTAATTCAACAGAATAGTCGCAAGCTCCTGATGATGGATATATTAATGTCCGAAATATGTTGAGCATGTAAGAAGTGAAATAAAATAGCAAGTGATATCAAGTTGGTCTTTTACTCTTCAACTATCACAACGATGCAAGGTCCAATAAACATAAGATTCAATTACAATACATTTACATGGTTATCTGATGACGTTGTAGTTAACATTAAGGAAAAAAAAGTTATTACTAACTTAAAGCAAAAAATTAAAAGAAAATAGATCGAATATCATCCATTCTTCTCTAATACGTCGTACAGGTTCTGTTTATCACATTATTTTCAGATTCAGTTACTAAAAACGTCAGGCGAAGAGAAAAAGCGAACATTTCTTTTGTAACTTCATCTCTTCGAGGTACAAATGTTTGCCTGAACATTGTTCTGCAAACCTATTCTACAAAATGATTATAATTCCATACAGTCCTTCGTGACACTTATTATTAAACTAATCTAGAAATTCCTCGCCTTATCTAATATCTCAGGGCATGTTACGGTATTCATAACATCCTACCACTGGTTCCAGTTCTGAGTGAAATGTGTGAAATATACCCCCTTATGAACTAAGTTATTCATGTTCCATTTTATATTATCGTACCATCAACACCTAGCTCTTCTAAGTAGTCTCTTTCCTTCAGGATATTCGACAAACTACGTCAATTTGGATTTATATTATTTCGCATAATTGCTACGTCTACACAAATCTCTCCATACTTTACTTGAAGATTTTCATGATATTAGGCACAAAATACGCATTGTGAAGCTTTCAGTTATGCTGTCATTTTTCATTTTTCTATCATTTCTTTCTACTCTGGTCAAAATATTCTCCTCAGCACCCTACTGTCAAACACCCTTTACTTTTTCTATAATGTAAAATTCCCTTCTTCAGGGCGAATATCTGGTAAAAGGGGCAACGACCCACCTACGTATATAACCCATCCACGACACACGTACCTAATCTATAAAGAAATAAATCATAAGTATGGGACCTTGAGAGTTAAAATTATGATAATCTGAATGTAATGACTGCACAATTCAAAACATTTTCTTTAGTGCAATAACGAAGTGACCATCAAAATTCTACAGCATAACTCTCAGGACATAAAGTCAAGTTGGTAGCACTGAAGATGCTTCGGCACAATCGATTTCGCCCGTCACGATCGTCACCGTTTTACGTAACGTGCAGACAGCCTTGAGTGGGCGTTACGCCCTGAATGTCGTAGTTGTGACGTAACTGAATTCATGAGGAAGGCTAGGTAAAACTAAAGCACTTACAGAAACTGCAAATTAAGCCAGATTGCAGTAGCAGTTCTCAGCCGGTATGCTGGAGCATTGTGAATTCAGTTGACTTTCAACTTACGTAACAAAATTCACATGACCGATAAAAGCAGAGAGATGCTGTTCGGTCGTACTATATCATGCACGTGCGGCTGCTTCTTTACTAATCTGTTACTGCCTTTAAATGCTAATGTTCAATTATAGCCCATCAGCAATAAACTTGCCCTTTCCGGAGTAGTCCTTTCAACCCATCAATTTCCACTGAAGTAAGTATAAATTCTACGCCAGTGAAAGGAAACTCACCACTATCGTGTGAAGAGGAAGCGACACTAGCGCCACGAAATTTCAGGTCACGGTGCGATGAGTGGTAATATGCCTTCGACAAACAACCATATTTTGTTAATGCGTTTCTTATGCAACATGCAAATTATGATGAATAGGACAACCGACAAAAATATTTCTGTAGCTTTCAAACCGATGCTGATGGTAAATAAATTATATTGTTATAACTATTACACAGTTTCAGATCCCTACATTATGTGCTGAATATTACTGTGCAAACTGCCTACAACGGAACAGCAAAGGACCGAAATATTTTCCCGTTGTAGTCAGGTTCCATTTCATACAGGTACCTGACGCTCGGATCCTCGGTATTCCCGATAAAGACAGGTTACCTTTAAAACAAAGTTCCATTTAGTCAAGATTACGTTTAAGAATGGTTTCTCTGTATTTGTACATTAAGGAACAAATATGGCGATGTACAAATTCAGGTTCCATGCCACAAATTTAACCTACACAATACCTGAAGCGAAGTTATAAATTCAGTATAATGGTTTAACAATATAAATTTGTATTCCACCTGTAGTATGGACTGGATCATAGATTTGGGTGGGTACAATGAAAGTAAAACTTACTTTCATCATCGTCCCAAAGATCTTCTTTTTACGAGCATTCCAACTGTTGGGCCTGATTACAGTTACTAGATTTATCACTCCCTTCTCCACTGTGGACAGTTTATTCATGCCACAACACACTCGGTAAACACGTACGTCTGAATGTGTCTCTATTGCATAAAACTCTGTAATTCCATCTAATCCAAATAAATGTAAATTCATCCACAGAACGTTATCACCTACTTGTTAAAAACAGAGACGTTACTTCATTTTACACGTCTGTATGTACTTATATATATATATATCCCTTATCATATAAAACAGTCCTCGAATAATAATCGGCCACTCCTTGTTCTGAACCCATGTTCGCTCGTTTGGAAGACTGAAAGTCAGATACTAGCCCATTCTCTTCGCAAGATGACAACCAATAACGTGTCCGTGTGTGCGTCCAACTTTATGTTCAATCGTAATGCCAGATTTTCGTTAAACACAATACCAAGTACCATCCTATCTTCTGAATTTTTAACTTATAACCAAAAGGATGGTGGCGCAAATTTCTGAATTGATGTAGATAATACAACCAGTTCATGTAAGATCCTTAAGTCTGGTGTGGAAATAAATTACACGGGTTTTTATGTTTATGAATTTTATGTTTATGGTTCCGTGCACCGTTGTCCAACGAGATGCAACACAAAGCCGTCTATTTATTATTCTGCAAGTTCACTCTACATGTTTCGGGTATCAACCACACCCACCATCATGAGTACACAAAACTGTAACTACAGCCTCCGGTATTGCTCATATTTTTGTGCAGCTACCTCCCTCCAACGTGGCCAAGCTTGGTAACGTTGGAGTACACAAAACTTAAACTACAGCCTCCGGTACTGGTCATATATATTGTGCAGCTACCTCCCTCCAACGTGGCCAAGTTTTGCCACGTTGGAGGGAGGTAGCTGCATAAAAAATATGACCAGTACCGAAGGCTGTAGTTACAGTTTTGTGTACTGATGATGGGTGTGGCTGACACCCGAAACATGTAGAGTGAACTTGCAGAACAATAAATAGACTGCTTTGTGTTGCATCTCGTTGGACAATTATTGATACAAATTACAGGGTGTATATGTTAAGGCCATCCAGCTGTTGAAAGGGTAATTTTGTTGTAAACTGAAGGACAGGAGAGTCGCGAAGCTCTATATTTAACTGTCGATTTTATATCGAATGATGAATTCCGAAGAAGCTAGACGTGTGCAATGATATAAGAAGACTGGTAACAAATCTGCTTACCGATGCATTTCAACAACTACTAGCGTGCCGACGGAGCGAAATTTTGCAAAAAACTGCTTTACTCGATACGGTGCAACGTCACAGAAGAAGAGATTCTTCAGCTTCATCGCATCCGGATATTTTCCTCATAAAAACAAATTATTTTGCTCATGCAAGTCTCTTTAAAATTTCAACAGCGTTTTGTTAAAAGCAAATATACATCGTATATAAAATAAATCTGCAATAATCAACCGAAAAAATGCACACAATTATTCATTTACACATACAGTTTACAAAAAGTGCCTACCAGTAACTGTAGATGTTTTAGAGAGACAATTGCCTATACATTAAGATAGGAAATTCTACAAAATAATAATATGTACTGCTATCTAGGGGAACTTATTTCCACAAAGGTGGACACGGTAATACTGACTGACGCCTATCTCAAACGCTCAAGTGTTCCTCAGTTCTCGCTAGCTTCCAGTACAGGGAAGTAGACAGCATAAGGTCTTTGTTAAGGAACAGCATATCAACTCATGCAACGAAAAACAAAAATCTGTGTCATTATTTTGACGGTGGGTGGAGGGAGTAGAGGAGGAGGAGGAGGAGCAGGAGGACACTGGAATATCGGCGTAGGGGATCCAACTAACGGCAGTGTAGGATTTCAAAGACTAAGTGGAGAGAGGAGATTTGTGTGTTTTGTTTGCAAGCAAAGTGTGTGGCTGTTAGAACACGTGACTGGAATTGCTGAAACAAGAAGCAAGATCTGGGAGAGATCTTGGCGGTAAGCGATGGGGGAACTGGCCGGGAAAATAGCCGGGCAATCGCCGGACTTCAGACCTCAAGACTAATGACTGTGGTTTTCTGGTAGACCGGTCGCTTTTGTAACAATGACACGCAGTAATTCTGCCACCAGAACAACAAGACGTCTAGCCTTGCACTGCCGGACCGTGAATTGCAAAACAAGTTCAAAGCAGTCTGCAGAACAAGGTCTATAATGGGGTGTATATATTTTTTAAATGGATTCTTGGTGGCGTTCAATGGGCTTGATGCGTATTTATATAAAGCGTCAACTCATTGCAGGGACCGGGAAAGCTCAGTCAGTACAGTGACTACGATACGGGCAGAGCCATTGGTAAATAGGGGTTCGATTCCCAGCTGCGGCGTAAGAGATTCTTCTTGTTGCAAAAGCACCAAGACCGGCTCTGAGGCCCACCCAGCCTCGTAACCAATGGGTCTACGGGGCCGTTTCCCCAGCAACAAATCGGCGGAGGCGTAAAGGTGGCCACTTACCCCATCTACTGCCGTGGGTTTGAACGCCTTTCGTTGCATCGCTGCAGCAAGACATCGGCCTTAAAAAGGTGCAGGAAAAACCTTCAACTTATCTGAAAAGCAGCGGTATTAGATAATTCTCTAAATATTCATCAATGGTTTTTGACCCGTTTGATCAACATTTTACATGCAGTAGGACTGGTCATTTCGTAATTAATTTGAGAGGTTTCAAGAATATTATGGCAGAGTGGGTAGTAGTACTGCCTTATACTGTGGAGGCCTTGGTTTAAAGTGCCGGCCCGGAGGCCGGACACCCTGACCGAATTTTTCCGTGTCCGGTGGACATATAGTTATGTTACGTCATATCCCTAACGCAAGAAGATTCACAGGACGTTCGAAACTATGGTTTAAGGATCTGCCCGTTAAGTAGGAGGATATAGAAAACGATTAGAATGAGCTGTGCAGGCATTTTTCCCTTCCACGCAAGCTGCACGACCCGGTCCATCGCCTTTTACCCGATATGTACATCCAAATACTATTTGGCAAGGAGTAAAAATCATGAAGCCCTTGTAGTTGTCTTGTGTGTACCGTTGTCATCTCATGCGTATTTGTTGTACTATATGTTCAGTGCTGTTTTTACTTTAGATGCCGGACTGCTGGCTATAAGTCAGTAATCGGAAGGTCCTGCGAACGGCCACCCCGACACAGGGTTTTTGGTTTCCTTGTGTCTGTAAGCACATGCTGAGATGGTTCCCAAGATTCCAAGTTGCCACTACATGCTTCTCATGTAGCCCTTCCGATATAAATTTATTAGTAACCAATTTCATATTCTGTATACGTGTAAAATAACCACTGCCACCGGGTGACAACGCAACTGCAGTTAATAAATATTATTATTATTATTATTATTATTAACTCAACCCCTCCCCCCTTTCTTCATGCCTCTTAAAGTTGAAGTATTCCTTGTCCCTGCAATATACGAGTATAGGGAAACAGAGGTATAGCTCCACTCATTCTTAACCTCGGCACTAGATGGCGGTGAGTGGTCAATTTTACGCCCCGGTCATTGAACCACCCGGGAAAGAACAATCTCTCTTTTAGGTCCAAATGTTTCCCTCAGTACCATGTTCTCAGACACTATTTCTATAGTAAAACCAAATAGATGCACCAATGTATCGCATTCATTTTACAGATACTGCTGTTTGTTTGCTAGCAAGCAGACAGCAGAATCTGTTTGACAAATGCCTGTTGCTGTATGCACAGTCGTGAACTCCTGATGATGGACGGAAAGACCGTCCGAAACATGTAGAGTATTATTCCAAAATAAAATAAATCTGATACATCGGTACATCTAGTTGGTTTTACGTATTATAGAAATAATATTGCGATGCACGGCCCTATGAACGTCAAATTTCTCAGACACTTTCAATGTTTTTTTTTTCCTATAACCCCGGAGACCAAATTTTAAACCGACAAGAATAATAGACAAAATTATAATTGTGTGTAGTTACATCAGGCAACTAACAACCGAACTAACAACACCTCAATGTCACGTAGCTCAGAACACAGATCACAGGATTAAAGCTGTTCATACTTTACGGCTTGGAACTGTCTGGTCGGAACATAAACACATGTTGCTAATCGCTTTAATACTGCCTCTGTGTGTCGCCCAGCCCTCTCACCAAACATACAGTCAGCCTCAAAAGCGAGGGGCGTCACGTAGCGTCACATACAAAAGAAAAGGTAAAACAAAGATTGCACAAATTGTTAGCATTTTAATTAGTCTGACTGAAACTTATGAAAACATAGCTTCATGTTTTCAACCCTTTCTGTCGCGATATAAATTTGTTCGAACGTGTATGGCAAACCTGCTTAACGTTCTACGTGGGGGCGGGCAACATCGGTAACATTCGGTCTGCATTTGGGAGTGATGGAAATACAGTGCACATAACAAAGAACGAAAAACGAATATGTAAAATTATAAGTATAAACTTATTTGTGGATTTTTCTATACATTATGAACAACAAAAATATAATGGAAACAAGAGCAAAAATTTATTTAAAAAAAAAACATAAACCTAGATTGGGGTTTGATGTTTGTGTGATTGTGCACCATTGATATAATAAAGTAAACAACCAACTAGATGCATCAGTAACAATTTGTTAATAATTTCAACCAGCTCAACATGTTTCGGGCGATGGTTTTGCCCATCCTCAGGAGCTCTAGACTGTGTTTACAGCTTGTGGTACAATGCACCGACGATACTGCCAGCAGACATCAATAATAATTTGTTAATAATTTCAACCAGCTCAACATGTTTCGGGCGATGGTTTCGCCCATCCTCAGGAGCTCTAGACTGTGTTTACAGCTTGTGGTATAATGCATCAACGATACTGCCTGCTGGCAGCATCGTTGGTGCATTATACCAGAAGCTGTAAACACAGTCTAGTGCTCCTGAGGATGGGCGAAACCATCGCCCGAAACATGTTGAGCTGATTGAAATTATTAACAAATTGTTATTGATACATCTAGTTGGTTGTTTATATTACTAAATTGGGGTGTCGATAATCTTAACACATTTTGTACAGTTAGTAATGTATGTCTCCCTAAATAAACAGCCCATTAAGTTTTCAAAATAACTTCGGCGTTCTACCTCACCTTTGCCAGCGAAAGGGTTAAGGAAAAAGATGTTTTCTTGTTTAAAGTGTCTCCGCGGCCAACAGGCCGCTGTATCGCGGGCAGCGCAACGGTTTGAAAGGGCCTGGTTTGTGGCGTGCGTCCTACGTTACGTCACAACTGACCCTAGGTCAAATCACAAACTCCCCAAATTCTCTCCGTGGGTTCACGCACTTTATAATCACAGTAGTGAAGTCCTAAGTCCTTAAATTAATACGCATATTTCGAAGTCCTCGATAGCAGATATTCCACACAACTGTGCGAAATAAAGTTATAATTATTGCAAAAAAAAAAATCTGTAATATTTTTACCGTGTGTCAAAATTTAATCAAATAACGGAACCAACAATCTACACATTCGAGAACCAATAATACATTTAATATTCTTACAATAAAAGCCAACGAGCTGTACTATTTCTCAACTTTATTTCGGTAAAGAACTCTACATATTTCGGACAGATCTACTGTCCATCATCAGGAGTTTCAACACTGTGTACACAGCAATAGGTATTTGTCATGCTGGAATTTTAAACGTGGGTCAGTTTAATAGTTAATAGTTAAGCTCTCCCACATGTCCAGACCTTTTTCGGTCATCTTGTCATATTAAATGGTGTGCCTGAAGATGATCGAGAAGGTCGAGACACGTAGAAGAGGTTGAATAATAAACATACGTATTTATAATCCAGGAACGTGTACTTCCTCTGGAGATTCTGAGTTGGGTATGCTGTCATCAGGATGCATAACCACTCCCTCGCTAAGTAAGTTTGGTGGTAGCTAACCTCAGGGTCTCCAAACATGCCTGTTTTCTGTAGGGGTGTACTCCCTTAGCCGAAGGTCTCGGTTTTGAGGCGCCGAGGACTCGTCTTCATCCGCTCCTCTCTGCTACAACTAAAGTTGCATTGCCCAGGGATCACGATCGAGGACGTGAGGAAGTCTGATTTGCTGGCAGAGCTGACCGATGTCTTGTCAGACGGTGTTTCCCAAGATGATGAATACAGACGGAACTGGCTTTCACACTTGCAAAGAATGCCACCAAACCGAATCCCTTTGAAATCATATCACTACAGACCACAAGGAAGGAGAACAATTGGAAGACCGAAGAAACGTTGCCGCAAGCAGCTGTAACTCTGGAGACGGAACGGATCAAAGGGTCCAATCTTTGATGTTTATGATGACGACGATGATGATGATGAATGTGTACTTTGTTGGCTGTACTATTTGACTGTATTTACACATCTCTTTTTCTTTTGTATGTGCTAGTATACAGACTCTCCGAATTTCGACCCATTTCCTCGCAGTAAACTGTGAAAACTGTCATGATTGAAAGCAAATAATGTAAGGCAGGACACAGAGACTACTGACGGCTTTTATTATGCTGCAAAAACACGAGATGGTTGGCACATTAGCGACTGCAAACGGACGCTAATGTGTAAACATGTATGCTTTTCATAACCTGTATGTGTCACAGCTTATGGAAGGCTTTATAGAACTGTCCGCTGATACAGCCAGTGCTTGTCCAGTTTAAACTGCAGCACACCACTCTAATCTAAATGAGACGCTTAAGCGTTTCGCATGCCAAACGAATGCAAAAAAATCGCCACCTGTTTTCGCAAACCACGAGGTCACATATCATAACATGCGCGCGCATGCACACACACACACACACACCACCCATTTTATGTTTACGTGTCAGCACTTCATTTGCTGTAACCACGGTAGGAAGAGAAAAACAAAACGTTACGAGTTGAATTATCAAAGCACACAGCGGACCGGGTTAGCTCAACAAGTATACTGATCAGACCACAGGCCAGATGACCTTAGAATCAGTTCAATCAGCAACACGACGTAAGAACTGCCATTGTCCTCCCTTGTCCAGGCAGCTTCCGGGACCCAAAGCGTCTTCCCAACGCCGGTTCTTTCCCCAGGAGTGAAACTGACATGACACGTGTCGTGACAGCTCACCTCAGTACAGTCAAGGGTTAAGAACGTGTGAAGCTCGCACCCATCCCGAAGATGGAGACAAAACTTTCCCCCGAAAAGTCGAACTTTCTGATTCATATTCAAGATGTTCATGGTTTGAGTCTTAGCCGTGACTCCGACAGGGCCACGACTTATTTCGTGGTTTTCTTCACTTATTAATGGCAAATATTGGTATAATACCTCAGCAGGGGTTTCGACCATTCCATAACATTTTCAATTTATTACTCACAAATAAACCTACCACACGACCCCATTTTATAGCAATAGCTACTGACTAAAAATTTATTACTCACAAATAAATAAATAAATACATAAATACATAAAATATCCATAAAAATACCAATAGAAAGTAGAGTATATGTTCCATGACGTTAATCATGACACAGCAGTAAATAAAAGTTAAACCAGTGTGTGTACATATATATATATATATACATACACACACATATATACACAAAATACACGTTTGGTGTTTAATTCACGCAGTCACACTATAGCTACAATCAAATTCTCCTGCAGGCACACAGCGCACTCCCGGAGAGTCGCAGCAGCACAACGCCGTACACAAAACAACTGTTTACACTCGGCATGTTGTACACAAGCAGTCATTTCATTCTTATAACATAGACAAACCCTCGACTATATTTATTTTCTCTCCCAAATGCATTCACATTTTACACTCTGTCCCTATATTTGCTTTGGCTCTCCTTCATGCATTCTTTCACGCAGAAACTCACGTAATCAAGCTGCGTTTGTCCAGCAGTTTCTCCCAAATAAAACCCTCTCTCAACCCTTCAGTCACCCTACTTTTTCGAAACCAGTTCCTACGTGCCTGGCAATGAAAGCACTACGTAGCTGCAGGTCGGCTAACCGACAGCCGAAGTGACGAGAATAGACAGCCAGGGGTGAAACACAACTCCATTAATTCGGACACTATAAATAAATCTGCATGTTCAAACCACACCAGAAGTCTGTAATTCTGTAAGTTCTAATGCCAGCACGAAACACGTGACGTTCAAGATCATGTACGAGTATTCTAAAACTGGCCGGTAACGGTCTGCGACCTGACTCACACAGTAAGATATATATGAAAACACCCATCCATATACCACCACGGTGTTCAAAAAACAAAATTTGTCTTCATAATTCTGTCATCTTATCGGTCTTCCAAGTGGCTACCGTGGTTCGGGGTTTGATCCCAGGCTAGTATATATGGGATCTGTGTCGAACAGAGCGGCAATGGGAGAAGTTCTTTTCTCCCAGCACCTAGATTTCCACCTGTCAGCATCATGCCAAAAACGTTTCGTGCGGACAGATATTTTCAAAGTATGTTCTTAACATAGATTCAATATCGATCCATGTATTTCCCACAAAGCCAGAGGTCGTATTTAAACCCATGAGCCAAGGGTGCAGAAAGGATTACGTAAGCATGATGACGTAAGTTTACATTGCGTTACAGGGTGAAAAAAAGGTGTGATAAAACTAATGTAGTAATGTAGTTTTTTTATGAATTGCGAATTTTAACTAACACAATATGCAAAATGGAGGGCACACGAAATTGGGAAAGTAGAGAGCAAGGAAGAAATATGAACACTGATATAATAATAAAAGTGGTTTAACTAGGCGATAAGTCAAAAGTTTGTTTATTTACTAAACTTTCTTCATTCAATGGAATCAATATGGAATCAAGAAGAGAACTTTTAACTTTCACAATAACTTCTAACATCGGAAAGAAGAGAAAAGGGAGATAGGAGGGGGTGGATATCGAAAAGTGCTCCCAGCATTCTGTAATAAACTGTGAGCTGTATTTTGTGATCTATTATCCTCGCATTTAAGTTCGGCCTATTAAAAAGTTATTTCGCACCACTTGCAAAAACAGAGCTCTACTGACGGACAGCTTCTAATGTTCATACAACAGCAGTCATATTGCTGTTCCTAGTCCTAACTGTGGACTGGTTCAGATACTGTTAATACGACATTAACCGCCTTAAACAAGACGTTCTTCTACATAATGTAGGCAAATTTAGTTCCTAACCCAAAACACTAATCGATAAATGCTGTGGAGCAAAAACACTAGATACAAATTTTGGAAATCATGCGAAAGAATGGACTATGTCAGCAAAGTTCTAGCTTCTAATGTTAATGTAGGCGGTACAATGATTTAAAGGGTTAATATATTCTTAATTTGTCATTCGTAGCATAAAGTAGGTTCACCGCAAAGTAATTAATTAATATTTTGACAGAAATTTTAAACTCTAGGTTCCTACCGCATGCCAAGAGATCAGAAAGAAGTCAACTCCAGAGTACTTTAAATGTGTGAAAACATTATAAAGCTGTAGCAGACACTAAAATGTCCACTAGTGACACAAGCAGAGCACCAACTACGCAGACAAAGGGAAGTCACTTCATACCGTAAGAAAACAGAACACAAAGAGGATTTCCAGTAGGTACCCTAAACAAACAGAACATCCACTAAACAGAGGATGTCCAGTACACAGCCTAGCCAAAGAGAACATCCACTAAACACAGAGGATGTCCACTAGACAGCGTAACCAAATAGAATATCCACTGCACACAGAGGATGTCCACTAGACAGCATAACCAAACAGAACATCCACTAAACACAGAGGATGTCCACTAGACAGCATAACCAGACAGAACATCCACTAAACACAGAGGATGTCCACTAGACAGCATAACCAAACAGAACATCCACTAAACACAGTGGATGTCCACTAGACAGCATAACCAAACAGAACATCCACTATACACAGAGGACGTCCACTAGACAGCATAACCAAACAGAACATCCACTGCACACAGAGGATGTCCACTAGACAGCATAACCAAACAGAACATCCACTAAACACAGAGGATGTCCACTAGACAGCATAACCAAACA
>Ga0123355_10014522_pt1 | contig 12324 bp, 9 predicted proteins | sample TergutEmb28metaG_3_FD_89872 | JGI IMG/M metagenome (GOLD analysis project Ga0123355, IMG submission 89872) | Embiratermes neotenicus P1 segment gut microbial communities from Petit-Saut dam, French Guiana - Emb289 P1 | ecosystem: Host-associated > Arthropoda: Insects > Digestive system > Gut ...
AGAATGAAGGTTCAGTATGGAGACAGTTGTTTGAGTCAGGGGAGAGTGTATGAATGGGTGGAAAGATTTCAAAACGGACGACAAAATGTCAGTGATGAACACCGGAGTGGGAGACCAGTTAGTATGGCAAGTGAGGCAGTGAAACAGCAGGTCGAGATTTTTCCTAGAGGGAATCCGCAAGCTTGTGGACAGGTGGACCAAGGGTGTTTCGAAGCAGGGAGACTATGTCGAAAAATAAGACACAAACAATTTCTGTAAGTACTCTTGTAAAAAAGTTATTATAAAATTCCTGTTATTTAATGACTTGCCCTCGTATTTTGATAGTTGTTAGGTGCAATTTTTATTTTTCCAGAGCCCTCATTTGTATTTCAGCTGTTTTATTTGCCAGATTGTGCTTGTGTCATTTCTGTATTTCCTTTATTACGTAAGCTCTTAGGGTATGGTCAATTCACATGTGACCGGAATGTGATAATGGATCCTCAGACACAATGCAGTATGCATGATTGGTGCGTGGATTAAAAACAGACATTTCGGTGCGACACATAGTGCTTTGCTATACGTAATAACGTATTATTAGCTGCGGGCTAATTTACTGTGCACACTGTTTTTGTTATTTGTTAATTAGGAAACAATCCAGCTGTTATTCCAATCAATAATTCGCAAATGTCAATGACTCTGTTTTAGGCAAGCGTGTGCAATTCTGAATGACATTCGATGTCTCTCACGCAAAATTTAACGGTCTTAATTAGAGGGAGAAGCTTTGTGTTGGTTATGGCGCACTATTAAGGGCACTCGGTTAGAATTGGGAATTGTAGTTAATTTGATTTTCCGAGTAGGTCGTGCCATATAGCGTTGAGTGATGGGATAATGGGTGAGGGAAATGACTGAGAAAATCATGAAAGACGATCACGGCAGTTGGTGTACCTGTCGAGATTCGTGCCAGTCACCGTCTGAATACAAGGTGGTTGCGTAAAAATTGATCCACATTTCTCGGTATTTGTTCCTAATTCTGGAGAGTGTGTCTGTTACGAAGACCGAGATATCTGATATGTGAGGTTCTAATAGCGGTGTTGCTGAAGATTTGTCTCCACATATACGATATTGTGTATTTGGACGAGTGGTTCTCCCGAAGTTTCAACGGATCCTCATGCCTTCTGGGTCATGGAGTCCCCAAAGATAAAAGCATAAGCACTGTTAAACTGCTTGAACCTAAAGATGAAGACGCAGCTTTCTTCGAAACGTCGGCGACTGTTTGTCATTCGACACGGCGTAACATTTCAGAAGACCTGAACTTTCAAGACTGAGTTATTTCGCCTTAAGATGTTTTCGGCTTAACAGTAGCTTATTACGTGGAAATAACGAGGCAACGGTCGATGTTTTCGGATATTCACTAGTTTAATACTTAACAATAATGAGACAACAGTCGATGTTTTTCTTACTTCAGCTCCCAGCATTTCCAACCTTTTACTGCTGCGATGGACCGATTACTCATCCGGCTTTTCGTGCCACTATGGAGCCCTAAGAGCTATATGCCGTTGACTGACAAATATGGCGTCGCCCGATAATTCTGACGTTTCCTGTTAAGAGTTGCGATATATCGAACATCGTAGCTACGCCTTCGTCTCAGTTTGCAGGAAATTGTTGCGCGTGAGCACCGTGGCTACACGCTCCAACGTTACAGGTTGTATGATGATGCGTGTTGCACATGACGTGGAGTAGATAATCGAAATTTCGTACAGTGAAGTTGTGGTGACTGTGTATACGGCATGAAGGCGTATGGGGTAATGCAGGTATGGATCTACTCATTCTTAACCTGATCCACTAGGTGGGGGTGAGTGGTCAGTTTCACGACCCGGGGAATTGGGTCTAGTACCCGTTGAAAGGAAGTGCATGTTCTAGGCGATTGGGAGATGAGTTTCTTGTCTCGACTGGGTATCAAACCAAGGTTTTTCAGACATGCGTCCTGTAGCCTAGTTACTGTGCTGACTACAGTATCCCGACTCCCGAATTTCTTATTGGCTGTGTCAAATAACAACTGGATGCAGTGAAACGCTGGCGGACTATTACCAAGTTAAGATATTGAAGCGCGGTGTATTTCAGTTCATTTGAATTCGAAGAAATGTTTTATTAGTTACCTTTTAATTAGCAGTGGCACAGTGGTTAAGGTGCTGTACTACAAATCGTAAGGTCGCTGGTTCGATTCCAGATGGTGTCATTGGAATTTTTCATTGGCATAATCCTTCCGATCGCACTATGGCCCTGGGGTCGACCCAGCCTCTAACAGAAATGAGTACCAGGAGTATTTCCTGGGGGTAAAAGTGGCTGGGGCGTAAGGCTGACAACCTTACCACCATCGTGGGCCATTGTCACTTAATCTGGGAGCCTGTACTTCCTGGAACCCTCTGGGCACCTCGGGCCTATAACGGGACTGATTTACCTTATCTACCTTTTAATTATTTTATATGTAAGAAACTTACATACATCAATATTTCTCACTTTGTCTCAAATACCAAACACTCTAATAAATATATATTAGAACTTTTTAAATAGTTATGTTTTTTGAAATTGTTGTGCGTCTCTTTGTTACGCTCCTTACCTAATTAAATATACCCCCCCCCCCTTCCTAACTTTTTCTTGTGGTGCAACAGCCATTCTGGACGCAGACCGCCTCATTGTTGACATTTCGAGATCACACACAGACACATTTCTCTGGACGAGGGACCGGCCTGTCATAGAGACCTCTACCTGACAACACATAACCAGAGACAGAAATCCATGCTCCCGGCGAGATTCGAACCCGCAATCCCAGCAACAGAGCGACCGCCTTAGACCTTGTGGCCACCGAGGTCGGCAAAATATACCCTTTAGTTAAAATTATTACGACCGAATTTGAGGCAATGAATGAAAATGATATTCTTCTATGTATAATGATTGGATGGTGCCTTGCGACCGCACGGCACCATCCGCACCGTACACACGACCTACACAGCGGCTCTCAAGACCACCACCCATCCAAAAACTCGGTGCAGAAAACCATATTCTGCAACTTAACATCTAATGCTCCTGATGATAGGCGTATGTACCCGAAACATGTCGAGCTAAAGACTACATCAATAAAATTACCTTGTTGCATCAAGTTGACATTTCACTTTATTTCATGTGTCACTACGTATTGTCACACACAGAGAGATAGCGATGTTCATGATTCAGACGAATTTCAAGCTTCCAGATGTTAATGTTGAAAAGTCGGTTGTCACAAAATGGTATGAAATGGCAAATAAATTACATCCGAACGAGCAACAACAACGGATAACAGAAATTAAAATGTTTTTAAAATAATTTTAAAACTCTATAGCGGTCTTGTGTTCGCAGTGGTTCAGACCATTTTGTAAATGAAGGACCTCTTTGAACTGTAATAATGGGAATGGAACTATAGACAGTATGTTTTCATTCTGTTTTGTTTATTTCCTTTATTTTCATGTTATTTACCTTTTGCCTTGCAGCACAGATTAATGAGTTCGAAATTAACCCACACAATGCTCATTTTAATCCAATTATCAGCTTTGACTATCAGACAAAAACGGCAGTGGCTGTGGTGGTTTCTTATTGCACTGTCACAAAATATACCGCAATAACCATGATGTTTGGGACATGCAAAACAATTCACTTATCCCCCCCTCCCCCTGTGGCGCTGCGGCCCAACACGGGCCATGGCCTCCTCATTCTTGAGGTTTCTAGATCGCACACAACGACGCATCACAGTCGGTAGGACTTCTCTGGACGAGTGATCAGCCCGTCGTAGAGACCTCTACATCATAACAGACAACACTCAACACAGACAGAAATCCATGCCCCCGGCGGGATTCGAACCCACAATCCCAGCAAACGAGCGGCCGTAGACCCACGCCTTAGACCGCGCGGCTACTGAGATCGGCCAAAGCAATTTATTGTTATTATTATTATTATTATTACTACCAGCATCATCATCATCATCATCATCATGTATAATCATCATCATCATCATCCACTGGCGGTAAAAACTAGGAAGCATTCAGCCGAAGTTTGTAGTTCGTCCTTAAGATGGATTTTCTCCACCCCCCAACTTCCGTCGAAGGTAATGACTATCGTTATGCTAATGCTCCTCAAATTCGTAATTTACGCACTTTGCATAAGAGAAGACATCATGTTGCTGCAGTTGTTGGTATTGATTTTTTGAGGGGCATTTCTGAAGTTTGTCGATCTTCCACGGGCAATATTAGCCTTTTGAGTTCCCACTCGGAATTTCAGTCTGTTTCATGCTAATTCATGACTCTCCACCATGTGGGTCACTACAGCAAATTCCATTTGTAGTGATTTTGATAGCTTCAGAAAGCAAAGTTTTACATCCAGATGTGATATTGTTTTTAGTTTTATATTATAAGGTATCGTAATGAATTGTCAAAGTATGGTTTTGTGTTTTGTTATTCTTTATTTCATGTCTTCTGTTTATTGTGCTTTGTTATTTTGGTTTGTATGTTGTGCTGTTTTCCGTATTGGCCACTTGACTGTTCACTCAGCACGTTAACAAACTATTATTATTATAAGAAATTATTATTATTATTATTATTATTATTATTACGAGATGGGCAAGGCTAGTGGCGCGTATGGGTGAGGAGAGGGGGTGTATAGGGCCTTGGTGGGGAAACCGGAGGAAAGGAGACCACTGGAGAGACCTAGGCGTAGATGGGTGGATAATATTAGGATGGATCTCCAGGAGGTGGGATGTGGGTATACGGACTGGATTGTGCTGGCCCAGGATAGAGACAGGTGGAGGACGCTTGTGAGTGCGGTAATGAACCTTCGGGTTCCGTGAAATGCGGGGAATTTCTTGACAAGCTGCAAATCAGTTAGCTTCTCAAGAAGGACTCTGCACAATGGAGTAAGTAAGTAAGTAATGTATTATTATTATTATTATTATTATTATTAGCGGAGTAAAAAATAGAGCTAGCTGCTCCTGCTAACAGCACTTGATTTGCAGTGCGCATCCCATTACGCAGGTAGTACTGTACAATATTCATTACCCACTCGAATTACTGTCTTTACCAGTGCGTAATTTCAGGCTACAGCTGCGGTGTAAATGAGATCTTCGCTGTTTAGGATGTTACGCAACTTAGATTGGTAGTTGGTGACTGACGTTTCGGGATAACCCATCGGTCCTGACTGTTATTTACAATAGTAGTGATGTATCATCCTCTACTTCCAGAGCTATTTTTCCTGTGTTATTCTCCCACGCACATCTAACCCCATACAAATATTTTCATAACAATCTCAGTTTCGATGTCTTCGACCATCCTACGTATTTCTTATGCGCAACCCTATCATTAACTGTTAGACTATAATCATCAGAGTGTATCTCTTTGACTGTGCCTCATAGAACAGATCATAAGTACGTGCATGTTATTTTACTTTTCAATGCATAGTGGACACTTCCCTCTTTACCCCACCCGTTAACCCCCTCCCAATTTCCGATAGTTCTAAACTGCGTCATCGCACTGCCCTCATTTCTAGTACAGCGTGTTGCATATTCCTTCCTCCACGCAACTTTCATTTCGCAATAAAAATCTAGTGAACGTTTGATCCGTAGGTTAGCTTTGTCTGAATGCCGTTGGGTATTACAGCCTCTAGTTTAATGTCACCCTTGCGCAGGCTGTGTCAAATTAATCCCACCCCAGTTTTGTTGAGTTTCCCTCCTAAATTTTCCTCCAGCCCTCAAGTTTCACATTCTTCAGCTATCATTTGTTACACTGCCTTTCAATTTCATCATATCTCAGCTGCCTAACCCTGCACCTCACTCTACCAATTTACTGTTCCCACAGTCTCTCCTGAACTCAACCTGAGCGACTCCATTTCAGTGCGTCTAGTTATCCCCAAAATTTTCTTTCAAAATGTAAAACTAATTTCAGGAATTTGTTTTGTTTTGATTGAAAGTACATTGAGAGGGCTGCAGAAGCTTTGTATGCGACACTGTTTTAGAAACACTTTACATTTATTTCTAGCTTCTAGCCTCTTTTTATTCTACGGTGGTATAGACAGGGCTGAAGCTTATCTCACGTGCTTTTTTTTCAAGTGAGACATCCCCGTTGTGTTGAATATGCTAAAATATAACCTAAATATTTATATTTTATATTATATTTTATTTTATCACATTCTCTTTTGTGCGTAATTGATCTTACGACAATATTTAATTGCAAAATCTCATGTATCACGGATCAACATTTAAGATCTTTTATTTCATTTCAAACACTGTTTTAGACGTCTTTATGTGGACCTTCAGAATCAGTTAAGTTCCATTCTCCTGCCAAAAAAATGTAACAAAAAGTAGGACTTGCTTTTGTGAGCAGACGTAGCACCTGGTAGGTCGCTGTAAGGGATAGTTAGATTTAGAGTGATATCTGCGCTGTTTTGGGATTTTACGGATCGTAGAACGGTAGTTAGTTTCTCACAAACCTTTCGGGACAACCTATCGGTAAGACTGTGTCGCTGTACGATGCATAAGATCCCAAAACAGCGCAAATTTCATTTACAACGCGGCGGAAGCCTGAAATCGGGCCTAGATTTAGAGTCCTTGAGAATAACTGGAAGTGGTCTTCAGGGTGAAGATACCGTAGACTTGGTAGGTGGTTACTAAGTTTTGGGAGGAAAACACCGCGTCTGTTTTCAGGATAGGATATTAAATATTTGCAAAGTGTGATTTTTGTAGTATTTTAAACGCGTACTCCGAGCAGAATATGCAAGCATGTTCCTCACAGACCTCAGCAAGCTCCTTACTACACGACGTTTTGGCTTAAAATGGTAATCGACATTTTCTTAAGTCACCAGCGTGAGAACCTGAACGCGTACGATTTCATAACGCATCAACTAACGTGGATGAAGACTTACAAATTTATGGCAGTACCTTCGTCTCTTGATGGCAGTGTGTGCCTGACTGTTACTCAGAAAGTGCATGGAAGATTGTAATAACAGAGATACTTTCTTTGAGACTCATATGACGTCACCAGAGAATAGACCAGAAACGGAACCAGTTATAATGTTAAGACGAGGAAATTTTTTTTTTTGTGGTGAAACGGCCCAAATCGGGCCTAAGCCGTTTCTTGGAGGTTTCTATGCCACACTTAATTACAGAAACACACACACACACATTTCTGGTAGGATTCTTCTGTATGATGGATCGTCTCGTCGCAGAAACAAGACACACACCTCCATGTTCCTAGCGGGATTCGAACCCGCAGTCCCAGCAAGCGAACGGCTGCAGACCCACGCCTTAGACTGCGCGACCACTGGAATCAGCAAGAATTAGGAATATATACGCGCACATTAAAATGCTTATTGGGAGGACTTAAATTTTAAGGTGTTTACTTTCGTGGTATTCCTTGATGTGTAATACTTGAAGTACGCGGTGATACAATAAAACGGTTTATGGTCAAATAACACATAATAGACCAATAAGCAGGAGATGCAGGAGGTGTTGTAAATGGTGGTGATGTTGGTGATGGGAGTGACACCGATCAGAATGCGTAGAAGGCCGATAGGAAGAAACACGTCGATAAGATCCTCAACTTCTGGCCAATTGTTGTCACCAGAAAGCTGTAGCCTTCTTCAGTCACGATAGATTTTTATAGTAAGGTGGTTAGGAAACTGTAGTCATTGGTTCAGAATACTTTTGTGAAATTACAGAGAGACGGAAATAAGAGCTTTCCGAAAAGAGGTGTCCTAGCGCATACTTAACTGGCGAATATCCTGTTGCAAACACAACTCTGATTTCCTTGGGCGGGGGGATGGGTCTTTTCTAAAGTTCTCTTCACTTTCTTTTCACATTCCTTTATACTCCTTATCTCTTCATCGTTTAGTCTTTTATTTCCATCTGCAAAATAACTTACGTGCATTGTTCACCTTGTTAGTCCTTTGTAAATTTCTTCTTCTCTTTCACTGCTTTCTTTCTTCCTTTCTTTTCTTTAATCAGTTCCGTGAATTGCAGTCGTTCTTTGTTTGTTTATTTCTGTCTTTGCTTACCCCTTGTTTGGACTTGTTCTTTTTCGCGTTCATTTTTGGCTGTTTGGAAAAGAGAAGTTCCCAGAAATGGCGTCTACTAGCTTCGTCCCGTCTGTGCACTGTAATACGAAGGATGTTTCAGAAGAAATTTCCCCAGGCCGTAAAAGTTGAATGAGAAATCATTACAACGATAGGTATAGCTGACTTATTCCACTGAAGGAGCGTTATTTGTCACCTTAATTCCCCAGAACATGGGAGCATTTGTCATAACTTGACGCGAATTTAAACTTATGTCGCGGTTGAAGTCTTACCCTCGCATTCGCAACCATTCACGAACAGCATTTTCCACTTTCTCATTAATCTGGCGTCGGCGACCTTCCAAATGTTGCTTCATCAGCCTGAATTAATGATAGCCCGACGGGGCAAAATTAGGACAAGAAGTTTGCAGTAAAACTACTGTCTGTCTTACGCTTTGTGTGGTTGAATTTTCGTGCTGATAGATCACACCTCGCGACAGATGTCCTGGTTTCTTCCTGCGAATAGTCTGACGCCGTCGTCGCGGTGGGTCACGGTGGGAATTCGCGTTGATTTTTGTTACCCGAGTCATGAATTTTGCGTTGATGGCTCCTTCTGAATTCTAGAATACAGGTGGAATAAATTTCCAAGAGAGTTTCAAGGGTTTAAATTTGGCCTTCCTAGAAGTTTTGTGTTTCCACCGCATTCAACCTTGTTTCTTTTGTGGTACGAGTTGACACATCCTTATCTCATCGCCTGTCAACATGAATTCTAGGAATCCGTTTTTTCATCTTTGAACTGATGGAGACTTGAAAGAGCAACTTGGGTAGGTCCTTTTTTTCCTGTTTTATCAGACGTACTGGTGTCCAGCGCACACACACCTTGCGGTATCCCAGTTCTACTTGAGCAGTTTTGTGTACTCTGCTGATAAATCTCGACATGTCACTGTTTGGTTCCACATCTGTTTTTCCACTCGCGCTGCGCTCACATCCGTTCTGGATATGCTAGCCTGTTCTGTGCGATTATCATCGCGGAGATTCGTTCGACCATTTCCGAACCCTGTGAACCATTTTCCTTCATTCTGTGCTCTCGTTCTGCCATCAACATGGACTGCTATCAGTGTCCGTAACTTTTGTTACGGGCAATATTTTGCGCCAATAATAACCGAATCACCCTAGGCAGTTTTTTTTTTCGGGACAAAGTTTCCAGTGTCCTTACCATTGCGCATAAAATTACCTCCTGACTAGCACGAGACTGACTGACTGACTGAGTCTTGCACCATCTGTTGCATGTTACTCCTATAACTGCTACCTCCTAATGCTTGATTAACTCGAAGTTACAGTACAGTGAGTCTTCCCCACTGAACTCGCCTCATATAATGGACATATAGGTTCCTTTGAATACCTAAAAAGGGCAAAGTGATCCCGTTACATGCCCGGTGTGTCCCACAGGGTGGGTAGAAATATAGCTTTACTCTTCCATGACCGCGGCACTAGAAGGGGATGAGTGGTCAGCAGCACGCCCCGGTCGCACTTTACCCCCGGGAAAGACCCGGTACCCATTTTGCAGGAAGCTGGGTGGGCTCCAGGGCCGATCTGGACTGGCGAAAAATCTCGTCCCAACTGGGATTCGATCCCGGACCGTCCAGTCCGTAGTCAGTCGCTATACCGACTGAGCTACCTTTTGGATACCTAATCGGCCCATTTCGATGCTCATTTTGAACGAAGATAATGAAAATGGGCATGTAATATACATGTAACGAATTTCGAATAAGCGATCCTCCTATTCCGTTTGTCACGATATTGCGTGTCCTAGAACGCGCAGGTGCCGTGGAGAGTGTTTTGCGGTATTCTCGTGTAGTTATGAATGTTGAATGGTTGAGACATCTTCTTACAGTCTGTTTTAAATGAACTATTTTGGAGTGTATCCGAAAGTGTTTGGGGAAGTAATGACAGAATATGTCATATTATAGGCTCCAGAATTTGTCGTATTATAGGCCCTTGGGAGGCCGTCCTGGGAATTTAACGTCGGGAATTTTTTTGCCGATATTACTGTGTGTCAAGTATACAAACTTAATGTTGTCCATACCGTTGCGTTTTCAAGGATTTTTTATTGCTGCTGCTCTGTCGAAACAGTATGCCGTGTTCACTAACATTAGTGAAACCATTTTTTTTATCGGTGCACCGTGCATTCTAAAATCTATTTAGTTCGCACACCAACAAATGTACTGTTTATTAAACTAGGAAACGTTTTAAAATTTACATTAAAATACACATTAATATCCCTCCTACATGTTTCGGTCTATGAACATCAGGGAGCTTGTACTGCACCTGGCTAAAGTTATATTTGTGTTAAAACACTCAGCAAAATTACGTCGTTATGTATTGTGTGGTGATGTGGCAGCATGCTGCCACATCACCACACAATACATAACGACGTAATTTTACTGAGTGTTTTAACACAAATATAACTTTAGCCAGGTGCAGTACAAGCTCCCTGATGTTCATAGACCGAAACATGTAGGAGGGATATTAATGTGTATTTTAAAGTAAATTTTAAAACGTTTCCTCGTTTAATAAATAGTACATTACGACTCGTAGATTAGTGAAACCATTTTTGTGCAAGGTGCTTTTTTTTTTTTTAAATTGCATGATGGGAAAGAGATTCGCGTGGTTATTTCGTCTTGAAGATGTAGGCAGTGGACTCCTCCAATAAAATGATTCGTTTGTTTCAGACCGTGCATGATTGCCGGCTCTTGCCGTGGTGTGAGGCTTCGCTGTTCTCGATGCTACATAACGTTGATTGGTACATGCTTACCGACATTTTGGGACTGTCTTTCGGTCCCATCTTCGAGGTTCCTACACCCGCAGTATTCCTGGCATTAAGGACTGCTATGTAATTCCGTATCTGCTCCTGACCGATTAACTCCATGGAGAGGAGTCCTTCTTGAGAAGCTGACAGGTTCTCAGCTGGTCTTGAAATTCCTCACATTGTATGGAACCTGAACGTTCATTACCACATTCACAAGAGCCTGCCACCTGTCCTGGTCATGAGCATAGTTATTATTGTTATCATTGTTTTGTTGTTCCTTCTGCTTTGCTGTCAGCACTATCCCAGTTAAATGCAATACTTTTACTTTTCGCCATTGTTTGACTTTCTGCACTCGTGTTTACCAAGTTCGTCATAGCGGTTCTGTACCGTGGCGTAGTTTTCGCGTCTGTGCCAACGAGTTGTAATACACTGCGTATCCTAAGGGCTGAATACGGCGGTACAATTTCGACTTGTAATGAATGTATTAATTTCGGTGAGTTGTATTAAAAGTAATCATAGAGGATGTACCAATTCGTTTCCTTCCTTGTCTTGCAGACAGGGATATACCCTCCGGGTTCCAAACGTAATGAGGGGTTGTGGAAAAGTGCGCTATTATATCTCAGAGTAAGGAGAAAGTTTTTCGTTGCATAAAATTAGTCACATTACTTTCTTCATTTATTTTCGTTATGTTCGCTGCCAGAAAGGAAATTTATATTAACTATTTGTACGGAACACGGCTATTCTAAACGAGGTAATAACCACCCTCGTAGTCTGGTAATTAACTGCCTCTTATGGAAACCGAATGGGGGCATGCGGTGGCGCGGTTGGTTGAGCCACTGCCATTCAATACGCAAGGTCGCGGGATCGATTCCCGATGTTGTAATTGGAATTTTCCATTGACATAATCCTTCCGGCCGCACTATGGCCCTGGGCTCGAATCAGCCTCTAACAGAAATGAGTACCAAGAATATTTCCTGGGGGATAAATGTGGCCGGTGCGTAGGGCTGACAAACTTATCACCTTAATGTGCCGACTGTCTTGAAATCTGGACTCCTCAACCTCCTGGAGCCCTTTATAGCTTCTTCAGGCCTGTGTATGGATTTATTTACTTTTTTTATGGACACCGAATTCTGTATTACCGTGTTTAAAAGGTCAGGCAACTAGACTGACGTTGAATCTTAAATGAAACATCCTTTAATTAAAAGAGAATGCACGGAATGGATAACTTCAAAATCATTCTGAATCTGTAATGTGTTCCTTTGTGGGTAATTCCTCGGCGTCTGAGTTTTAATAGCAGACGTTTCGGAACTCACTGTTGGTTCCATCTACATAGGCAGGTGAATGAAGTACTTCATTCACCTGCCTATGAAGATGGAACCGACAGTGAGTTCCGAAACGTCGGCTATTAGAACTCAGACGCCGGGGAATTACCCAAAAAGGAACACATTACATTTAGAACACGGCGAAAGC
>Ga0123355_10014523_pt1 | contig 12322 bp, 8 predicted proteins | sample TergutEmb28metaG_3_FD_89872 | JGI IMG/M metagenome (GOLD analysis project Ga0123355, IMG submission 89872) | Embiratermes neotenicus P1 segment gut microbial communities from Petit-Saut dam, French Guiana - Emb289 P1 | ecosystem: Host-associated > Arthropoda: Insects > Digestive system > Gut ...
AGTGTTTAGCATAAAAAAATTATGTTTGTGTTAAAAAAAAAAATAATTAAAAATTTTTTTTATTTTTTTGTATGAAAAAAAAAAAAAAAAAAAAAAAAATATTTTATTATAAATAAAAAAAAAAAAAAAAAACATGATTTTCAATTTCTGTTTGTTGTATCAGGTAATTCGATTTGGTCATGATTGGGACCCATCATGTATGAAGATGGATGAAGTTTTGTACAGTATTGCAGAAAAGGTTAAGAATTTTGCTGTTTTGTATCTGGTGGATATAACAAAGGTCCCTGACTTCAATAAAATGTATGTATATTTATCTACTTGATTATGTAATTATAAATGTGTGGAATGTCTACACACATGGTAGTGCGTGCTCAGTCTGCTGTATGCATGTATGCTGGTGTGGATGCAGTTGCTGTGTGTCCCTGCAACTGGCAGCCAGTTTTTAGTACGCACACTTCAAATGCTTTCAGAGGCTGGTACTTTAGTTCTCAAATATTGCATGAGAAATGAAATATACATTCAGTAATAATAAAGGTATAAAGGTAAAGTGATCCTGTTACAGGCCCGGTGTGGCCCAAAGGGTGGGTAGAGGTATAGCTCTACTCTTCCATGACCGCGGCACTAGAAGGGGGTGAGTGGTCAGCAGCACACCCCAGTCGAACTTTACCCCCAGGAAAGACCCAGTACCCATTTTACAGGAGGCTGGGTGGGCCCCAGGGCTGGTCTGGACAGACAGAAAATCTCATCCCCACTGGGATTCGATCCCGGACCGTCCAGCCCGTAGTCAGTCGCTATACTGACTGAGCTACCCAGCTTACACTAATAATAAAATACGAAGTATATAATAACATTGCAGTCTGTGAAAATAAACTTTTTGTAACTAAAGCACTTGGATTTCTTCAGCTGCACTTGTTTTGTTCAGTTCTTGAGTAAATTATTCATCTTGTAATATTACCCCTGCACTCCTGTCTGTTACATAACAAGATGTTTTACTAGTACACAATTTTAATTAAGGTGTCAGAAAGGAGGTTGGTTTTACACATGGAATTTTGATCACCTAGATAGATTTCTTTTTTTTTTACATCTTCCCTTCATTGTCATCAGAAACTAAAGAGAAAAATAAAGCATGTGGAAGACATCAAAAATTGAAAAATTGAATTAAAATATTAATTTAAAAAGTGTGCATTTCGTTGATTTATATTGCATAATTCAGCTTGTTTAATTGTAAGCTTCCCCTCCCCTCAAAGTTAAGTTGAAAAATAGTCTTATATTAAGAGCAACTGAGCGCTATGCAGGTCTGTCCTTTGTTACAGGTATGAGTTGTATGACCCATGTACTGTAATGTTCTTCTTCCGAAACAAACATATCATGATTGATCTTGGAACAGGAAATAACAACAAAATAAATTGGCCATTGGAAGACAAGCAGGAAATGATTGACATAATAGAAACAGTCTACAGAGGGGCACGCAAAGGTCGAGGTTTAGTGGTTTCTCCGAAGGACTACTCTACCAAATATCGTTACTGAGGACATAGTGCTGCAATGGACACTAACCAGAGAAACCTGCACTGGTATATAAGTACATTGATTGGTTTTAAGTTATTAAATATGTTAATTGCGATTGTGTGAATATGAGTGATACAAAGCAATCTTTTATGGTAAAAATAAAATATGAAGTAATGATCTTGAATAGAAATGTAGGTTCATTAGGTATTGCATAGTTGGGTACATTGTGTGATATATATTCAGAGTCACCATAACATGGGGCATATCCTCCTCTTCTTAGTTATGTGGCTTTCTGTTATGTGTTATGGTATACAATACAGTATTCATACAGTATTTGTTACTGAATCTTTTTTATGTCAGCATTTGTGTTTTAGCATGTCATATTCTGCAAAGTATATGGAATGTGACATGTTGAAGTTTATTGGTGCAACACTGAATGCCGTTAACACAGTACCACATAGTGGGCGATGCCATTGGACTACAGTCTAGCCCAAGAGACTTTCTATTCTGAATGCATATGCTGGAATAGTTTATTAACCCTTTAAATGCTGAGTTATATCCCATCTGCCATCTGCTGGAATTATTAGGAGTTCACTATATTTTCCACGTTAGCGGGTTAAGGGTCAAATAAGCAGTCACTCCCCCCCCCCCGATTGTGCCATTTCCCATTTAACACTGTAAGAATTGGAGTAAATGAAGAGTCAGACTGAACCTAAGTACCTTCTTGCCAACCACAAAAAAAAATAATTATACTTTCTGTGATATATGTGAGAGTGCTATAAGATATGTGTTCATTTGTGATAAGTGTACCATGAATGTGCAAATACAGTGACTCAGTTTTACAAATTAGACCTAAAGACAAACAATATAAGCTAACACCATGAAAACAGCTTAATATGTCCATGTACTTTTCCTTGGCTGTGAAAGACTACAGTTGTATAAATTTATCCTGTATATGTCCAACACAAAGATGATGATGAAATCTAACCTGTCAGCCAGTCAGGAGGCCTTCCTCACACTTTTTCTTCTTAAGATTTCAGTAACACAATATTTTAACAAGTCTCATTGGGCCTTAAACGGAAGCACAACTTGCTAATTGATGAGTGAGCTGCAAACTGTTGCTTTACTTTTCTCTGGCCTAATCACGTCAGCATCAGCTTTGACCCAGTGCTGAAGGTGGAAACAGTAAGTTTCTCCAAATCACTATCAGTTCAGGGTACAACATGATGTCAAAACCCAGAAGACTACATTCTTGACAGCAGATGCACATAATTCTTTTGTGGAAAATGATCATATCAGAAGAGAACAGAATGGAATATTGTATGAAGATTGTATTCCAAATTTGAACAGTGCACAGTATAGAACACATTTCTGTGCTTGATGTACATAACAAGCTAAGTTCCAGTCCATTGGCTTTTTCAGCTGATGTTGAGAGCTTTGGATCAGCTTTTGGGATGAGGCTGCCTGCAGGAATGAAGATTTATTGGTATTTTAATAAATATGACTATTTGCTGACTTCAGGATGTATGAATCAGGAGGTTTTCTGGAGGCCATTGTATAGATCTGGCAGTAGGTTGGATATAAGTGGAAATAATATTTTCAGTCACTGTAAGTAGTCAAAATTTCATTCATGGAGAAAATAAAAACATTGAACTTGCAGTGAAAGGAATACCTGCGACCATTCAGTCCAGAATTGTTCATCTTTCCTTTTGCTACTGAAACATAAGTGGAACTGTGATTGTTTTGTATGGGTGTGAAATTTGTTTCTCACAATGTGGAAAGTATATAGTCTGAGGATGTTTGAGAATATGATGCCAGTAATAATTTGGTCTAAAGTTAATGAGGAAACAGGACAGGAAGAAATACTGTAGTGAAGAGCTCTGTTGAGAAGCATATTAAAAACATGTAGGTCTGCTTCCCTCAGTGGGGGAAGAGACTGAGGACAGACTTTGAAAAGTATTTTTGAACTTCTCTTAACAAGGACGTGCTACAAATAGTTTGTGCATGAATTTCCATTCCACTATATGCATCTGTGGAGACTAAGTTTTAGAGCACACAGTATATTAGTAAAATATGTGACTCATACATGCTTTACTGGTGTAAAAAGAAATTTTCATTTTTCCTAGTGTTCAATAATTGAAAATTTGTTGAGTGCAGAAATATATTGCTCAAAATAGTCATTTTGCCTTCACATTGGGACTGGGCTGGCTGCACCCATACCCCATGGTCTAACCTTACCGCTGTGCGCTGTAGGAGGCCCCTTCGGACACGGTCATTGGGGAGGGCGGTGACAAGTCACCCGAGTGTCATTTTTCATGCCATTCCTCCAATTTGTGAAAAGGTTTGCTGCAGAACAAAAAAAGTAAATTAGTTATAACAATGCAATAAGTCGGCCACCGTCAATTTGCATGAAAACGCCACGGGCAAATATTTGGTGGTATGCTTGCGGGTCAACCGGGTATACATCAGCAATTTCCTTCCAGACCTCTAGCATGTATACGCCATTCTGGTTTGTGCGTGATAATTTGTTACCACATCATCTGTACAAAAATTTGTGTACAGCGACATGTCTGTGATCACAGAATATCGATGTTTTATGTGTGGTGGTAGCCCTGCCATTAATATGCAGGGCCACCAATATACGTATTCGGTTTTCAGTAGATCACGTTACCAGCACTGCATAATAATGGCAGCCGTGGAAATGCAGAATAAGGTAAGAATTACGGACCATTTCCTTTATTTTGCAGCAGTTGATACGTGATGGAATACTGTGTTAAATACTGTAGGTATAATCCACACGTTCTTGTTAACTGAGTAGGGGTATATGCTTTTTCTCATCTTTTTTCACTCTGTGAACCTAACACTAAAGTAACACAATTTCGGTTTCTTGTATGGATAGAGTGATATTTTGTTCATTATTAATTTCAAAATACCCCACCCCATATTATATTTCTTATAATTCTGTACGAGCATGACTTGGCATGGTCTTCGGTTTATGCGATTCGTAGCATGGGGTTATGTTTCAATACAAGTGGCTGACTGCACCTCAGTGTTTGCTTAATGACCACGGCTTCGATTATAAAACTTTCTATTTTGAGAGGCCCGTGAATAAAGTAATGTGGGTTGAGGACACGAAACTGTTCTGGTTACAAATTGCTGCACGTAGCTGTGTCCCGAAACACTTCTTGCATGCATCCTTTGCCGCCCTTGCTGTTTGCACAGGAAGAAAGTTTTGCTGAAACAGTCCACACTGGCGTTATTGATCTGTGAATGGTTTAGAAAATGTGTTGAATATGTGATCCGTGTACCGTTCATAATTTATTATTCGGAAAAAAATTTGTCGAGTTGCTACATCACTGTGAACCATACACCAGATTGTGTAAATCGCGGCATTTGTTCTTGAATTCACCTTTTGATGTAAGTGAAACCAAAGCTTATCAATAAAGAAAGCCTGGTTAGAGGTTATTTTACCAACATTTGAAGGAGCAGTTACAAGCATTTTCTTTTAACTGGTTATGAGAACCTGTGCTGTTTGCACTTGCCCTGCCCATTAGTGTCGAGCCTGGCATAAGAGGTACTAATTACCATAGTCGGTTTATGAATTTGTGTATGGTTAGGTTGGCTTTGACTTTTTAGGATGACTGATACTACTTTCATTTACAATGTGCCTTATTATGTTGTGTGCAAAGGTTGTTACAGGTCTTAGTACATGTCTCATTGTTTCAAAGGAAGTTCACAATACTGTAATTATGTTTTCTGTTTTTGTATATATGTTAAGACTGTTAATTGACTGGTTTCTTGATTGATGTGAAGGAGATGAATTCCGGGTGTTATGAGGCATTGTTATAATACATGTGGAATGAGAATGTGACTATTGTTGATTTATGTTGACTGTTTGGTGTCAGAACTGGCAGGCAGGTAGGGTGTTAAGGGTAATTTTATGAGGGAGGTAATGGTGTACAAAATGTGAAAAGGAAAAGATGGGAGTACATAGCCACAAATTTTTTTGTTGCCTTTCAGACTAATGGAGTATCTTTTTCAGTTGCTGTAAATATGATATAGTGCTTTATTTATATAGGGCATTTCATCCAAAAATCAAAATAGTTTATAGATTAAACTTGCATTGGACCTATAAACTCAAGTAATGACTGCCAATATTAAATACAAAAACCTGTTCAGTTGAAGTGTGATTGTTTCATATTTACAGATGGTTAATGACATTTATCACTTCTTATCCAATTTTAGACTAAAATTCCAAATGAACTCAACTCACAAGAACATTGTGACTAGTTTTAAACTTTAAAACTGTCACTTTATTGTTGTAAATGCCCCACCACCCGTATACTAATGCAGATACCTTTTTCTAGACAATAGAAGATCTTTCTCCAGAAGAGAAGTGGAGGTGAGTACAAAATCACTATCACTGTAAGTAATTTGATATTATATAACATATTTAGAACTTAAAATTTTCATTTATATACAGTTTTAAAATATTTAGTTCTTCTTTAGTCTTAAACACAGTAAATTTTACTAAAAATTTTCCTTAGAGGTGTATGTGGAAATATCAACAGTTTTCTCCTTGAATACAAGCACAACGAGATGCAAAACATAAAAAATATGAAAATGGGGGTTGCCTCTCTGAAGGTGGCATTTCAGAATTTTCCAGAGGAGACAGCTTGCAAAAAAAAAAAAACCTAGTCCAGAATAGCTGATTTGGAGAGATCAAAACTTTGGATGTCATGAATTTAGAACAAAAGTGTTAAACATACAACTGTGAAGTATGGTGCTCTGATTCCATAAAATATGCCAGAACCACTCAACATTAGATGCAAATTGTGAATTCCTATCATGAGCAATAACAAAAACCTCTTGGAAGAACCCGAGTCTGTTTATGTTTAAGTGATTCCAACTATATGAGGAAGTTAATAATTTTTCATATCTTATAGTTGTATAATGTTCATTGGTATAGTTTTTCGGTGCTTAGTACGTGCCAGACAACCAGAAATTTTGATGTGTTCACCGTGTCTATAACTTAAACATTCAAGCATGTATTCCAAAAAATGTTTTTTCTATCTCCATACCAAATACCACATGCCTGTTTTCATTGCTTCAATAGTTACCAGCAAAACAAAAAATGTAAAGCACAGTAAACATGTTACTCTACATTACATAAAACTTACTTTAATCAGATATGCATTTTCTGTGGCTCTGCATTACGTGGCCCTAGTGTCACTGGCATGATAGCAATTTGCAGAATTAACATTTAGTATTACTGATAGTAGAAAAGTGAAGCCTACAGAAGTGCGATGACCTCCAGTGGTATGATGTTAATATCGTTTGAATGTAAATGTGTTTGACTAAAGAATTATTAGGACAGGAGAAGTCACATGTACAGCTAAGCTAGGGTCTGCACACATACACACATACACGCACACACAAACAAATGAACATGATAATACCTTACAAAACAAGTAAGGCAGTTGGGTTAGATAGACCATGAGATCCCATAATGCATCCCCAGTGCTTTGCTACAAATTTGATTTGTGAAAAGCATATTAAAAATGGCAGGATTGAATGAAAATATTCCAAAGGATGACATTCAAAATGAAAGACAAAATAAGTTATGCATAGATGATTAAAAAAACTGCTGTGAAACATGGAAATGGATTTTTTTTTTTTTTTAAGCTGCTTCAGGTATTATGATTTATATGTATTTGAAAACTGTGTGCTAGTAATTTTGTATATACATTTAATTTTACCTGGCTATAATCCAACACTTTCTTACTTATAGGCAGGAACACGTGAAGCTCCATGAGCAACATAAGGGACATGAATCTATGCACGCAGAGATGGTTCTTATTCTTCTTATCACATTGGTTGTAGCTCAAATTGTTCTAGTCGAGTGGAAGAAGAGGCATTACAGGTCTTACATGGTGTGTAAATGAGGAACTCAGCCTTTACAGTAATGTACAAACACATGTGTATGTTATTATGAGCACTGTAGCTTGTCTGTTACTGTGCAAGATGTAAGGTTTTTATGGCAGGTTTGATGAAGATTCAAGTCTTCTGGATGTTACATTGTGCAAACTGGGAAATAGTTACTGTTCTTCCAGAAAGTTGTCCTGCCTTGATCTTCATGTCTAGCATTCCACTCTTTTTCTGCTGCTGGTTCCAGCAGATGGAGGGAGGTTGATTCTGCAAAACATCAGCATTTATTTAACAGCTGACACAGCATAACATCCCAGAAAAGTTCAAACTCCTTTGTCCATCACTGTCACACTGTAAGTGATTGTGATATTATCAATCTTCGAGACAGAGTTTTTCTAGTGTTGGTTTCTAAGACAGTAAACAGGGCTGTTCCCCTACAAAATTATCACCTCTGCTTGGTGGAATTTATAAGGGATTTGAAGTTATGGTGGTACTGAGTTGTACAGTTGTCGACCTAGCAGTCAGGTAAGTGACATTACTCCAGTGTTACTGTGGCATGTAAGAGGAAATTACTTTATGATCCACTGCCAAACAGACTTAACATGCGAAAGTCTGTAGACACTACATGAATGGACATGTATTATAATATATCAACAGCATGTATTCTATGCTGGTTTGTTGTATGTGCTGTATTTCAGGTAAGTACCGTAATATTTACAATTTGATAAGATCATAACATGAGAGAAGTTTTTTCTTAAATATGTATGAAAGAAATCAGTATCTTGTACTGAATGGATCTTCTTTTCACCTTGCGTAAGTGTCATATCAGTGCAACATACTATACTCTGTCAGTCTTCTAGTTTTGAAGTTATTGTATGGTCACGTGAATATGTACCGTGTATAATCACACAACTTCTTGAACACTGGCTGTAGAGTGCTAAAATTCTGTAGACTTTCTGTGATTATAAAATTGCAGTTTTTGTCAATTTGTAATGCTGTTCACTGTATTGCAGAATTTGTATAAACTACACTTATTTATTGTAGCTCAGTCGGTATAGTGACTGACTATGGGCTGGATGGTCCGGGATCAAATCCCAATGGGGACAAAATTTTCCACCTGTCCAGACTGGCCCTGGGGCCCACCCAGCCTCCTGTACAATGGGTACCGGGTCTTTCCCGGGGGTAAAGTGTGGCCGGGGCGTGCTGCTGACCACTCACCGTATTCTAGTGCCGCGGTCATGGAAAAGTAGAGCTATACCTCTACCCACCCTCTGGGCCACAACGGGCCTGTAACGGGATTACTTCACTTTTACACTTATTTATTGGACACTTGTAAATCGCATGTCTTTAATATAGGATACAAAGGATTTCAATAAATAGGGTTCCCCAAGTCGTAAACATTAAATGAGAAGTCATTACAGTGTTAACTCTAGTTAATTTATTTCACTGGTGTGCCATTCTTTGTCAAAATAACCCTCAAACACGGTAATGCATTTTCCCAGTCGTGGCATGACTTTTAAAAATTCCATCGTGTATTCACAACCATGTTGTGTACATTTCTGAAGGCAACTCCATTGTAGCAGATTAATCTTGAATTGTGACTAGTCAGTTTTCCACGATCATTTTCTCGACTTGTAATGCATTCACATCTTTGTTGTGCTAACCTCACTGATGTGATTATCAGGATGGATGTACAACAATTTTTTAACTTTCTGCACCTATTTGTGACATGCTGCACTGTCGATATATCATCACCATGCACTGTCATCAACTAGCAGTGAATTTTGATGGTGGATGCATGTTTTGTCCATTAAAACTGAATCATACTACAGACTTTGTCAAGGGAGTAAGTTTCCAGAGTCATTAACATTGCACAGTGAATATATGAATATCATCTGACTGAATGATTGTACTGTGTGCCATCTGTTGCATGTAACATGTATTAGAAGTTCTGCCTCCTACCAAAAAAATAAAATGCATGATTAACACAAACATTACAGGCTAGTAAACCTTAGTTATTGAATTTGCCTTATTGTTGGACACTACAAGTTTCTTCTTGACTGAGTATGCCTTGCCTGAGGCTTGATGCCTTTTGAGTTATTATTCTTTATGTTTGGCTCGTTCTTTTGTGTGTGTGTGTGTGTGTGTGTGTAAAGCCCTCTGAATGAAGACATTGTTCCAGGGTAAGAAATTAAAATAATGATGAGATTGTTGTATTCTCTTGCCTATTTTGGAAACGATGGTCTAACCACTTGGAAATTTTACAAAAAGGAATTAATTTCTGTGTACAAAGAAATGTGAAAAGTCATCAGCATGTGATGCACCTTAATTCTGGAATTGGTTTTTCATTATTTTGTTAGTTTTGACATGTGGCATCATGTATTATTCAGTGACTCAGTATACAAAGTTAATATCAGTGTAAACGCAAGTATAAATATAATGGAATTCATGTTTAAACTGATACTAACTTTGTATATTGAATTATTTTGTTAGATACAGATGAAACTGGAGGACTGTAAAACTTCTGTGCTTATTATAAGGACATTCTGTTTAGTAGTTGCTGGGAGACACTGGATTTGAATACTTATATGAGTGGAACTACACACTGTGGTTATTGATCAAGAACTACAGATCTTTCTTTACTTTGTTTATGATTTATTGAATGGTGTTTTCACTTGTTATAATTATACAGGTTTCAGTGATAATATGATTAGTGCCTAATGAATTGAAAAGGACTGTGAAGAAAGTGATCATGACCTAGTTGAAGGTACTATTTCAGCAATTGCCGTGGACAACATAGGAAAAACATAAAATTCATGTTAGCATAACCAGTCTCTTGTTGCACATTTGAACTTAGAACATCCTAAATATTATACAGGAAGACTATCTCCATTGTCACCACAATGAGTGGTGAAAGAAGTTTAACAGTAAGACACTTTATAAATCAAGAAATATTAAGTAGGCACTCTACTGTATTATTCATATTGTTATTGGTCCCTATTTCTTTCCAGTTTTCTACCCTTATTGGTATGTGGATTATTCCATTACTATTGTGCCTGAAGAATCAGTGGTGGCGTTTCTTATTTTTATGGCTACTGTTTTCCTGCATAACTAGTCTAGTAGTGAGGAAAGCCATTCAGAAACCAATTGAAGGTACAACCCCCAGGTTTGTTAATATTTTTTATAATAACGACAGCCTTTTGTTCCTACAAATGAACTTTCAATATCTAAAAAGTAGGAAATGATGCATCATTATAGAACAAAATGATTAACTTTTGTCTCCTCTCAGATTGGTCTACAAGTGGTTTTACTTTATCTACAAAGCGAGTTATGCTCTGGGCTTGATAGGATATATCATCATGATGGCTACATTTTTTGGACTGAATGTAGTATTTGATTCCAAACCACATGTTTGGATGGATGTTGGATTGCTCTTCCTATTTTATGGCCTATATTACGGAGTTTTGGGCCGAGATATAGCAGAAATATGTGCTGACAAAATGGCGTCACATATTGGGGTAAGTATATCATATTCATTAAATTTTGTTTATGACTGTGTGTGAGTGAAATGGAAATTATTCACACAGACTAGCAGTTTAGTCTGCATACTCCAAGGAATGTATGACGCATGTTCCATATGAACACATCTTGCTGTTATTTTGAAAGCATACAGTTCTTCACTCCAATGTTAGAAGGAAATATTTTGTTTCACTTTCTCGCTCCATAATTTTCCAGTATTAATTTTTGTATTACTGTATGTTTGTCAAATTTGTTTCAGGAATATGACAGTGATAGGCTTAGGACACTATCTTGCACGTCTGAATGTAAAAGAATGTCAGTATTACAGCCAGCACTGTGTTTGTCAAAATTTGCAGTTGCAATGAGGAAGCAGTGATAAACGGGACATCATTTTGAACCATGTAAATATTCATTCCATCAGCCTGTGGCTGTGAAACTTCTGTGCTGTATGACAGGTTTGCAGAAATTTTCCAGAAATCTAGGAGGCACCTCATAATTGGAAGAACCAGAAGAGTGCAATTAAGCTAAGTTTCATACTTGAGGACCCACAAATATCAACACTTCACTGTACAAAATTTAGCAGCCACATCAGCCTGACACCCAGGTTGTGTGCACTCCTACCCCATGAATAACTGCATGCTTATTGCTTTCCTTTCTTTGGTGTTAAAAGAAGTAGAGTGGAGAATTATGGAAACAAACAAGATATTGTTGCACGTTTGTTGATACATGTTATTCGTAAGAAAAGGAGTAAAATGGAAATGTGTGCTTTGTTTGGGTATTGAAAGAAATCATTTGTTACAAATCTTTTGCTGTATGTGTTGAATGTGCTATACTTTTCACAATTACTTGTGACAGTAATTCATAAAAAGGTCAGATTATTTCTGCTGTTTGAGGGGCTGTTTGGTTGATTGATTGATTAACATTGGGTTGGAGCCCTTACGGTCCCGATCCACCTAGGCCGTATGGACAGGCCCTTTGTGCCCCATAATCTAATATCAACTCAGGAGAGCCCTGCTCCATTACTAAAGTTCCAGATGGCCCCCAGACTTAAAATCTTAATGGCCTCTGGGTCCTACAAAGGAACCCAGATATACTTTTCTCTCCAAAGTCCCAGCAAACGAAACCCCTCCAGGTTTCCCAACACGGCCCCTATGGAGAAGGGGGCCCATTTACAAGGCATTTGCATCTCTCTCAAAACCTCATCTTTCAGGTTCTCCAGTAAAGGAGCCCTCCCTCAAGGTCCCCTTGATGGAATCCCTCGCAGAGAGATGCCCCACCACTACAGCCCTCCTTCATTCATCTATTGAAATCCCCGGTATATGAGGCCCCCCCCCCCCCCCCCCCCCCCCCCCCCCCCCCCCCCTCGGCA
>Ga0123355_10014524_pt1 | contig 12322 bp, 9 predicted proteins | sample TergutEmb28metaG_3_FD_89872 | JGI IMG/M metagenome (GOLD analysis project Ga0123355, IMG submission 89872) | Embiratermes neotenicus P1 segment gut microbial communities from Petit-Saut dam, French Guiana - Emb289 P1 | ecosystem: Host-associated > Arthropoda: Insects > Digestive system > Gut ...
AAAAAAAAAAATAAAAAAAAATAAAAAAAAAAAAAAAAAAAAAAAAAAAAAAAAAAAAAAAAAAAAACGTGGAGATTGCCAGGTTGTATGGCAAGAACGAATCTTCCAATTGTGAAATAATGAAGAATAAAAAAAAAAATTGTGCTAGTTTTTCTGTTGCACCGCAAACTGCAAAAGTTACTGCTATAGCGCATGATAAAGTGTTAAGAAAGGTGGAAAAAGCCTTAAATTTGTGGTTGGAAATACATGATGTTTATTGCTTATGCAGCGCTTTGATGGAAACGCATGATTTTTATTGTTTAGTCACCCCTTGAAACTGTGCATGATACTGTACAGTACAGGTACTGTATTTTTTCATTCCTCTATCATCTCTTGAGGATTAGGCTAAAACGTCAGAATCCCTTACTTTCATACGTACGACAGAGAGAGAAAGTACACTGTAAATGTACAATGTAGTGTACAGTACACTTTATTATTACTTTATTTAATGTTGGTAATGTCTTATTGTGCATAATTTACCAAATAAACTTCACCGTATTTATGTACGTTACACGAATATCACGTTATATCATGTTATATATAGCATTCAGTATTACCCGTGGTCTTACGTAACCGTGGTAGGTCTTGGAATGTATTTCCCACAGATATGGGGGTCTGCCTCTATATGGTTTTTTCCTACAAGAACAGTCCTTGAGAGGGCCAGGGTAACTTAGACAGTACAGCAACTCGCTACAGGCTGAATGGTCCAGGCATCCAATTCCAGTGGCGGCAAGATATTCCACACCCAACCAGATCAGCCCTGGGGCCAACTAGGCCAGCCTGTACGGTGTGTATTGGGTTTCTTTCCCAGGAGTAAAGCAGCTGGGGCATGGAGTTGACCACCCAACCCCATTTAGCGTCCAGGTAAGAAAGAGTACTACTCTTCCTCTGGACCTTAATGGCTTGTTGTTAGGTGAATTTTAGTTTACTTTACTTTAATTTTACTGACAATGGTAATTGATCTACTCCTTCAAATAAACAATCTGAAGTGAAGAAATCGGCAGGAATTAAATATCTTAACTGTAGAAAATATTTTAATATTCTTATTTTATTTTAATTTTAAATAATTTACATGCATAATTGAGATCTCTACCAAATGACACAAACCAGTGTGACTGTACTCTTTTACACTTCTGTAATATTTTGATGGCCTGCAGATGACCATTAAGGTAAAAAATGTAGTCATATCTAATGTGAAAACTCTACATTTAAATGTCAATAAAAGATACGAGACAGAAAATAATAATTACAAGAATGATTACCAATTAAAAATAATTCTGAACTGTCTGATACAATTTGCACAGCATGAATGTTTATTGAAAATCAAGGTTTTTGGTCAACAAGTTACATGCAGCAAGCTTTACTGCACTACTCAGAATAACAATGTATATAATGTGATGCAGCCATTGTCAGCCTTTTATGCAAGGTGAAGAAATATACAGGATACACAGCTGTAAAAAGTCCATAATTTAACTTTAAGTACCTGTATGAAATGGAACCTGCCCGAAATTGAAAAATAATCCAGACCCTTGCTGTTCCTTTACAGGCAGAATTGTGTGTATTACACTTTAAGCACCACTGTCTTCAAAATATGTTGCTGGGGACAAACAGCACTACTAAAAGTGGTGCTAGTAACTGCAAAGTTTTGTAAATTGTCATGTACAGAGCAATTGCAAATTGGCATATACTTCTGCAGAAGTGTGAAAGTTACTTCAAGCAACCACTTACCTTCTTGGCGTTTCTGTAGCAGTTCCTCATAAAATTGCCTATGACGAGTATCACTAAAGTTGAGAAGCGTTTTCAGATAGTCTTCGAGGTCCGTGACATTTTCAATTGACAAAATGTATCTACAAAAGAAATGTCATTACACACTTCAAAGAACCATTTAAAAATAACAACTACACCCTAAAATGTAAACGGTTTCAAGAAACAATTTGGTTTATTTAATAAAAGAAGACAAGCATGTCACGGAATAAAACATACATTACAAACCACCTGCTATAAATTTCAATAGTGCCCAGTCTCATCACTAATTATTCCTATGCCATTCCCTAAGCCTTCTTACTTTTGTGACTTGCTAAACTTTCAAGCTCTAAATACATTCATTCATCCTGTAGTCCGTCCATAGCCTCTTCCAATCTCTGTCTTTCCTTCAATGACATTCTCCAACTCCTCTCCCACTTTCACACTTCTTGTCTCCCCTGGGTCCAGCGTATTCTAACACTCTGACCCACACACAATCTGCTAAACAATCTTCTTTTGTGCCCTCAATACCATTTCCCTTTAGGTTCTGCATTAATCTGGTCCAGTTTACAAGGTCAAATGCCTTCTCCCACTCTATGAGGCAATTCCTCGTCTATGTCCAAAGTTTGTTCTTATATTATTCTCAGCATTACAAATGCATCCCTACTCTCTTTTCCTCTTCTAAATCCAAACTGATCTTATCCAAGTACATCCTCAATTTTTCTTTCAATCGTTCTTCTAAGTATTGTCGCTACTACCTTTGATGTTTTGATGTAGATGTGACTGTCACTGCAAATTTGTAGCTTTTGGCTAATTCTTTACAGCAAACATTGTAATTTCAATCAAATCCTTGGGCCACTCTCCAGTTTCATATTACGTCTGATCACTTGTATCCTTAATCTCAGATTCTCTCTCCCAAAAGTCTGAGTACATCCCTAGGAACATCATCATCTCCTGTTGCCTTCCCATCCTTCAACAATCAAAACATTGATATTGAAGACTGTAAGTTTTGCAATGCCAATGCTTTAAATCCCATGCTTTCCTCTTCAACCTACCTTCTTCGTGGAATTCCACGATCTCTTTGCATATGTTCTCAAAATATACCTTCTTGGCCTTGTCTGTGGCTCTTTTCAATTTGTTCCTCAGTCTTAAGTTGTGTCACCCCCATTGTGTTAGGTCAATAACACAAAGCTGTAGTGTGTGTATATCTATATATACATACAGTTATGAACACAACAATATTACAGTTAGTAGCAATATATAATATACAACTACATGTTTTGGCCCTGTATGTAGGCCCTCATCAGGTTGTCCAAAGAACTTATTAAGTGACTACAAAGTATGTGTGGTAATTTTGGAAGGGGAACAAGATCTCGTTTACATCATAAATCGTGGGATTAGTAAAAGTTGCCAACATTTATATTGATGCATACTTCATCATGTGAATGCATTGGTATTCACCTTTAATGATCCTATCATTCTATTAAATAAACATGTTAAGGAGAACATAAATTGTGAACATCTTATAATTCTAACATGCAAATTAGGTAGTAAAACCATCGTACTAAGATGTTACATCAATTGCAAACTTCATGGTTTGTGAAAAACATACAATAAATTACATATGTTATAAGTGCATAGTTTAGTAGCTATGTACTAATAATTTTAGTTCTTGAATAGTTCCTTGTCTAGACAGGCTATTGTTTCCTGTATTCTTATCTTTGTGGTCATGCGGTATGGCCAGGATCCCTCAGGTGGGTGGGTATGGCTTAAGATCTATTGTTGTCTCCTTCTCTTAGGAGGAGTCTTCAGTATTGTGGGTCAGCTACCTGTAAATATATGTGGTAAGTGATGCTGACAGAGTGTGTGGTTTCTAGTATCATAGGGAGTTATGTAGAACTAGGTATTTTTACTCACATGTCTGTCGAGTTGCAGTTGTTGGAGGGAGCTTTTGCATTGAAAATGTAACCTTCTTCGTTGTAACCAATGCATATTTGTATAAGTTCACAGTGTCGCGTGGCGTAAATATTTGTTATCTCAATAGTATACTTGTTCCGTGTTGGTTGAAAGGTTTTCCTACTATGAACACAGTCGCATTATCGATATCACATATTTGTATACTACTCACTATGTGTGGCTAACATATGGACACTGTTCCCTATCATATACCAATGAGTTGTTATATTATCACTTTTGTGTGAAGGCCGCTTCTGTAGTTCAGATCTGTGTGAGGAAGGCCAGGCAGTCATGTGTGGCACCAAGCTTGGTATGTTCTAATGTGGAGGCGGTCAGTGTTCAGGTCTATCTGTTGTCACGGTGGGACGGTTTTATGTACGGTGGGTCTTAAGGAGGACGTCAAAGATAGCATTCGGAAAGATAGTGTCATCATCATTCAAATGGTCATTGGTTATGGATTCTGTGCGGATGTGGAATCTTTCAATAGTGTTAAGGTGGGGTCCTCTTTTGTGGCAGTGTAGTACTTGCATAATTTCGTTCATAGAGCTGAAGGAATGGCTTTCTTCATTAAGGTGTTTTGCGAAGCTGTAGGCTTGGTTATCGCTACTAACTGTTATATTGTTCTGTTCATGACTGCATGTATATATAGATATATACACTAAAGCTTTGTATTATTGTTCCTCTGTCTTCTGTAATACTTCCTTCCTTCATTCTTTTCAGTCCATTGCTTCCTTTGTTCACTCATTTTATTGATCATTTCCTGTGTAATCCATATGACAGCAAAACTACCTTCTTATAAAATGAATATGTAAAACAGTTGCAAAATCCGAGTTTCTCACATTAGTGTCGCTGAAGATGCAAGTCTTCTGGGACAGACACTTCTCCATTGGCCTCCATGTACTGTCTCATCCTTAAGAGAAAGCCACTGGGTCTGCTCCACTTTAGCCCGACCAGTGTATCCAAAATACGGTGAGGCGTGGACGGTTGTCGCCGCGCCCCTCTTCAGCCCCGTCATGGTGTCTCCCCCCCCCCAAGTCTCGCCCTGCCTGTTGAAGTCACTTAGGTTAGTGCTTTGGCTATCTCTCTATTATTGGCGGAGTGCCTGTCATCCTACCGCTCCTCACATGTCTCATACTGCCTACCGTGAATGACTTTGGTTAGGATTTTGGCTATCTCCCTACTATAGGGCGCGATGTTATGAGGTGTGGTCTATTCAACACACCTGCTGTGAAACGTGTACACTGCCGTAATATAAGTCAACGCTCCACCACCCGTCGCGTAAGTTTAAAGTATCGCCTGTGGCTCTCACCTCCGCCCACCGCGGTTTACAGAATTCCACAGCTGTTTCGTCTCCACAGAAAATTTTCCCGCTCTGTTCGGGCTAATGTGAAGCAGAACCGAAGACATTACCATCGCTTTGGACGTCTAGAATTACTCATACGACGACAGGGTCACATCCCAGCAAACTTGCATCTCCATGGAAAACAGCAGTTCGCAGGCTTTACTCACTCTGTCAAATCTTGAGGTACTGGGAAGTCTAATACTGCTGAAAGTTTGGTGTTAACCCAATTAAACAGCACTTCTTTAGTACCGAAAGCAGCCATAATTTAAATTTCTTCTACAAGTCACCGTTATCTTTCGAATACTATCACCTGGACAAAATCGAAAACTGTTCTGCACCAACACCGAAGAAACACAGCAACCTCATCTGCATGCTTTAATCTGTGCTAGTAGATAACCTGTGTATCTAGTATACCTTGCCCACAGATAACTGTCACCGGGATAGTGGTCCGGATCCTTCGCTTCACACACGCCTTTGCCGCTTTGTTACTGTAACCCACGGATTACAGTCCAACGATGTCGCACTCTGCCGAGTGTTACGCCAGTCGTACCACAATGCTACGCAAGTCTCCCGAGACAAACCAAAGGCACAGCTAGACAGAGTCTAGGTCTACATGAATTGAAGTACCATAAACAATGGTTTCATGAAGAATATTTACAACTTACATTTCAAAAGAAGAAGGAAAAAATGCAGTTGGTTATGGGATTTCTTTAATTAGACTCCCCCCATATTTTAATTAAGTGCTGGCGAGTTTTTATAGCATGGTGTTCCACAATGATCAATTTTAAGTTTCTTATGATTTTTACCTATATAAGTGATAGTTCAAAAACTATTCATGGAAAATATAAGCGAATGTTACTTGCAAATTATACTGATTCTAAATCTCAAATATTTTAAAAAATGTTATAAAAACATAATTTGAATCCTTAAATAAATGGTTCAAAACCAATCGACGCTTACTGGCCGCGCGGTCTAAGGCGAGGGTGTGCGGCTGCTCGCTTGGTGTTAATGTGGTTTCGAAACTCTTCAGGGGCATGGATGCCTGTCGTTTGGAAGTGTTGTGTCTTATCAGGTGGAGATCTCAGCGCTGGGATTATCAATCGTCCAGAAGAGTAATACCAATCGTGGTGTGCCTGAGTGTGATCGTGAAACCTCAATAACACTGGTCAACACACAAAATGTACCCATAACCAAAATAGTTGATTCCTATTCAATTTAAACGTGCTGAAATCAAATATGGCCGTAGAATTCAATTCTCGGCTCTAGTTTACATGATACATGAAGTGTAGCTTAATGCACAAAATAGTTACTTGTGAAGGGATACGTCTGTCAGCACTGCGCTCCCAGATGATGAGTAATGATTTCTGTGTATCGTAAAAGGCACGAAGATATAGTTCATTTTTTTAAATGGTAAGGGTCCTTGTTGCTTGCAATGATATTGATGGCCTGATGTAAACACTCAATATTAATCACAATCCTCTGACTAGTGACTCTTTACAGACTCGTCTACCTTGAGTCTCAAAACAGTCCTCATTCACAATCGCAACACCCTACATTCTATTCCAGTTGGTCATTCAATGCATAATAAGGAGTCGTATGAGAACATAAACATTCTGATGGACGCCATTAATTACGATAAATCAAATGGCAAATCTGTGGTGACCTTACTACTTGGACTACAACAAGGATTCACAAAATATTGCTGCTTCATTTGTGAATGGGACAGCAGAGCTCAGTCTCTTCATTACTCAAGAAAGGATTGGCCTGCCAGAAAATATCTGAAACCAGGAACCATGAATGTGGAAAATCAACCACTAGTGGAATCGAGTAAAATTTTGTTGCCATCCATGTATTTAAAACTTGGTCTGATGAAAAATTTTGTAAAGGCCATAAACCAAGAAGAAGCTGCCTTTACTTACTTATGAGGAAAGTTCCCGGAATTAAGGGAGGCAAAATTGAAAGAAGGTGTTTTAATTGGTCCACAAATACAAGGCATTATCAAGGACGAATTCTTCGACAAGGCCCTTCGAGGCAACGAAAAGGCCGTTTGGACAGTTTTAAATTTTTACTAACAGGATTTTTGGGAAACAGAAGGGCTCAAAACTATGAGGAGTTTGTAAACAAACTTTTGCAGAGCTACCAGATATTATGCTGCAACATGCCAATAAAAATACAATTCCTTCACTTGCATTTGGATTTTTTCTCCAGAGAACTGTTGTGCAGTGAGTGATGAAAACAGAGAAGGTTTCGATCAACACATTTCTTCAATGGAGAAGAGATATCAAGGGAAATGGAACTGTGCTATGCTCGCCGACTACTGCTGGACTTTGGCAAGGGATGCCCCTACCATGAAATGCAAGAGACAGGAAAACGAAAAAGAAACACGATTTTGTTTGTGTTAAATAATGAACTTATATGAAAAAAGACTTACAGATGTTCAATTTACGTTGTAAATATTATCTCTAAACAGAATAAATCTATTAAACACATTCTTTTCCAATTAATAGTAATTCGTTTTTTATTCAAACCACCATTCCATATAATATTTCAACCTATTTTGTAAAATAACATAGTGTAGAATATTTTTAAAACTAGAGCCAAGTAATCTCTTTTACGTCCCTTTTCTAACTTCATAGATGCAAACAAATAAATTAACAACATATCCATCACAGATACAAAAACATCTTGAAATATGTTGTCCAGTGTAGTTAGGGTGCCTATGCTGGCTGTTTGCACTTTGTATATAAAATCAAACCTTTTCGGCATGCCACTCTCTCCTCCAACCTCAGGAAAACGGTTCATTTTCGCGGACTCCCGTCAACCAATATTTCTTCAACAGGCACACAGGCCGTAGAGGGTTCAGGAATTTAATACCCTATCAAATATCTGTAACAAGCATTATGGAATATTTCGTGAAACATGTATAATTAAGGAACTGATTTTATGTATGGTATATTACGTCAAAGTTTAGTCAAATTTCTAAGGTGATGGACCAATATCGGCTCCATACCTGTGCTGCAGTATAAGCACAATCATGACGATTGCTTTAATATCAAAGAATAAAGAAAAAGAAATTTCGTGCGTTTAAAAATTACATAGGCACACGTGGAATGAAAGTGACCCATTAAGCCTTATCGAAAGAATTACAATGTAAAAATACGAAGTACAGCATCTAATAGTTAAGAATGTGTGACGATACATTTCAGTTTATTGTGCCAAAAGTGTCACGCTTTATTGCAGAACAAAGATTTATCAACATTCATTGAATAATAACAATGGATACACTGTAATGTTGGTATGTAACATAATTTCCATCTTTCATTGCGTTTTTAAGAATCTATAAAAGGAATATCGAAGGAATTGTCTACTTTAAATATTTTCCTTGAGAACTTTTAATTACATTATATTTCTAAATGTAACCATAAATACCAAGCATTTGTCATTTAATGGCAATTCATTTAATAAGCAAAGAGTAAAACATAATAAAGTTTACAATTACTAACCTTAAGTTTTTAGATAAATATTTGTTTTTTAACTTATCCGATTTCTTTTTTATACCATTTGCAGTACATCCCTTTTCAATTATACGAACAACTTTGCTGTATTTTAGACTTATTATTTTTTCTTCATATTTTTGTAATATTTGTGTTTTGTATTATGCATTGTGTCAAGCAATTAATATTACTCAATTAATAATTTCGATCAATTTCGGTCACGTAAACACTTTCCGCTACTTACTTCCCTAGAACGCATACATTTTATCAAATGTACAAAAATTAGGTTTCATTTCTTCGAGAAAAAAAATAATGATACAAAGGTTTAATAGAAATACCTCATTATGTTGTACAATATTGTATAAATCTTATTTGACCACTTCTTTGTAAAAGGTCTTTGATCGCGTAATTCAGGCCCAATGTTTTACCGCTTCCCTCCCCCCTTCCCCGCCTTAGGCATAACCTAGATGACCCGTGTTCAATGGCCAGTGTGGGCATCTTCGCTGGTCGTGTTGGGCTGTGTTCATTGTGTTGAGCTGGACTGTGTGGAAATTTGTTTCCTAAATGGTTGACGAAATCAAGTCGGTCATCTCAAACTACCAGCGGCGCCTAATGGGGATGCCATATTTGCCCAAAACATCTTAAGGGCGTGCCTCGCTTGGAGATGACGGTGAGGCGAACAAGCTCTTTCTCACGTTTCTTTTCAGCGGCACGGATCTTAGCATCCAGTTTCTGGAGGACGTGGGATTGTTTCGCACCAAGGTGCCGTGTAACACTAGCGGTCGCGATATAACCTGGTTTGCTGAACGTAAACCGAAGGAATGTTTCAGATGACCATGTCGAAGAAGAGCTGCTGTCTTATGCTCTGAGACGAAGTGTACCAGGCATCCTTCATGGTTCCAGCAGAGTAAACTCACTTTACAGGAAGTTATGTACCTTACACACGACATCTTGCGCCGCGTACCTGCCCATATTATACACAAAGAGCATCGCTTCTCTCCCAATACAATCGCGGAATGGGGCTTGTACAGCAGACAGACAATGCTGGAGTACATGGAGGGCTGCTCTGAGAAGATCGGCGGTCCTAACAAGAACGTCAAGATCGACGAAAGCAAGTTCGGTCGGCGAAAATACCATAGGGCCATCATGTTAAGGAGCAGTGGGTGTTTGGCGGTGTTGAGAGTGAGTCCGGTAAAACGTTTCTCGTTCCCGTTCCGGACAGAACCGCTGATACTTTGAAGGCCGTTATAGATGCATGAATCGAACCTGTCACCACGGTTATCAGTGAGTGCTGAGGAGCGTACCGGAATTTCAACGCGACAGGTTACACGCACCGCACAGTTTACCATAACATTGGTTTCGATAAATAGCGTACAAGCGCCCATACAAATACCATAGACGGCACGTGGCTTCATGTGAAGGCTTTTCTGAGCCCTTACAACAGGAAGGGGGACTACATTCATCACCTAGCTCATTACATGTTTGCGGCGAGGTGCAGGGAAGAGAAAGTGGACCATTTCACAAAGTTCCTTCACCTCGTCGCCGCAATTGACCATAGTGAATGTTCAACCCATTCAGAATCGTTCGCCACGTGATGTGAAATTCGTCTGCCACCGAGATCACAGATTATCTAATCTACTACAGATTACGACTTATCTCTGCCATACGATTTCACTGCGTCTCCGACCACACGTAAACGCGCATGCGCGCAGCAACAAGTCACACCGTGTCCTAGGGCATATGTTTTCCGCGACCACCAAACACCTCGGATGTACCTTTTGTTGAGGCATGCCTGTTGTATCGGTGACAATGAAGTAAAAGGCAACGTTAGTAAAATACAACTAGTTTTATTGGTATTAATGAAACGACATGTTTTGACCTACTCGGAGGGCGTCATCAGTTTTACAAATTTCTAAGAGACTAAATATTGTTTTGTGTGGCGCATGTTGAGATCTCATCATCTGGCAATATTTAGTCTCTTAGAACTTTGCAAACCTCATGATGGCCTACGAGTAGGACGAAACATGTCGTTTCATTAATACCAATGTTCATGCAAGGGTTAAATTTTGTATTTATTTATATATTAATTGTCAAGTTTTTCATTGTACATAGCATTGCGTCACATGATGCAATATTTGCCACCAGCTTGGCTTCTAAGAGGTAGAGTATGAGGTCACCTCATGTGACGCTCGAATTTTCGAGAAAGTTCCAGTGCACACGTTACTTATTCTTTGTTTCAAGCTAGAGGCAGGCGAGAAGTCTGGCTTGGCTTCATAACGCCAGACCAGTCTAGCGTCCCTGGCTCCATGCGCAAGCATGACGGGCAAGGCTCTCCGCATAAGGAAGCCAATTAATTATAACAATTTGCAACTAGTACATTTCTAATTACTAAAGTGTGTATCCTGAGTGATTTGACGCATTACTGCAATAGCAGCTTATATAACATATTTTTTGTGTGCATCAAGACACCGAATGCCTAATCATTTTTATATTCCTTTGTCTTATGGCATTAGTTTGCAGGCGCGGTCTCGGCGTCTCTGCATTAAGGGATCAACTCTCACCCCCTGTTGTAATTAACCTTAATTCCAACAGTGTACAAGTTTCGTGTCATTGCGAGTGTTTTGTCTTACCACTACCTTCGACATGCAACATCAAATAAGTTCCTACAGTGCATCTTAGTACTTCTGTTACTATTGCATCATAGTCCAACGTCTACAAGACTAAGGTATGATGAACGATATTACAAGTGCTTATTTTCTTCCAAATTGATATTTGCACAAGAAGATTAAACCATTAAATTCAGTGTTGCATACCACATGCTCTACAGAGCAAGGCTGACAATGTGTCACCATTACAACAGTGTTAAATTGTGTTTCTTATTCCCCAGGGCATTCTCAGGTACCTACCCAACAAGTATCAGTGTTATCAAGCAAGTGTTACATAAGTCACTTCGACACACATAATTTACAGTATAACCAGTGCTACCACATGAGTGCACTACATTTATATCCACTGTAATTCTCGTATTAAACCAGTTTATGTATATATTAATATTCATATTCACATAATATACATACTATATGAACCAGCGCATTTAATGATTAGATTACATGTCTAATCAACCCTTTATGTATCCCGAACCAGAGTGGTGCGTACAACCAATAAGACTAGTTATTGGTTGTTGAGATCTCATCAAATTTATAGGCCAGATGATGAGATCTCAACATCCGCCATACATAAAAAATATTTAGTCTATTAGAACTTTGAAAACCTGATTATGACCTCCGAGTAGGCCGAAACATGTCGTTTCATTAATACCAATACAAATAGCTGTGTTTTGACTCACTTTGATTTTTACTTCACCACGGATGTACCTTCGGCGCGGATGACTTGCTGCGTCGGCCGCCATATTTGCACTCCCTTTGCTAGTAGTTCCGTGCAGTAAACTTATTCTGAATCATCCCGTGGTGTTACAATGTTCACGTAAAGTAACAATAAAACATGTCAAACACAACTCAGTTTAATAAGTGGCACTCTGTACTGCTACACGATTCGGTTCCTAATAAATCATCTCCACACAATTCATACAAAATATTTAAAACGCAACAGTTCTTCATGAATACGTATACATACATACATACATACATACATACATACATACATACATACATACATACATACATACATACATACATACATACACACACATACATACATACATACATACATACATACATACATACATACA
>Ga0123355_10014525_pt1 | contig 12321 bp, 7 predicted proteins | sample TergutEmb28metaG_3_FD_89872 | JGI IMG/M metagenome (GOLD analysis project Ga0123355, IMG submission 89872) | Embiratermes neotenicus P1 segment gut microbial communities from Petit-Saut dam, French Guiana - Emb289 P1 | ecosystem: Host-associated > Arthropoda: Insects > Digestive system > Gut ...
GTTTGTTCATTCGAGTGTTTGTTTGATGTTTGTCTAGTTGTCTAGTAAATTGTTATATTTGTTTATGACCTGTTTTCTTATTTGGGCCTGCTTCCACACGTAGGGCTAGACTACGTGGCTCAGAAGTAGAAACTAAATTCCTAAAACAAATAATGCAACCAAGAAGGTATCTGCTAAAACATGAGTAGACAGCAAAAATGAACTCTTAAATATTATTTTAATAAATTTCATGCTTCAAAAGCTTAGTAGTTAAGGCCTGAATGTAGAATGGCTATCAATATTTTCATGGCCAAAGACACACTAAAAGTTTCAACAAATTTCAGTTCACTGAGGAGACGAAGCACACACTGTAAAAATGTTCCAAGAAAGAGTGCAGTGCAAGATGCTACCAGAATGCTGTCATCACAGACACCTGTCTGTATGCAGTGCAAGATGCTACCAGAATGCTGTCATCACAGACACCTGTCTGTATGCAGTGCAAGATGCTACCAGAATGTTGTCATCACAGACACTTGTCGGTATGCAAGTAGCAGAAACATTTTACTACTGCTAATTGTTTGTGTACAATGCGGCATTATGGCTGCTTGCAATGACAATTAATACTTCACAGCTTAATATGACTACAGCCTGTACAGAAATGTTGCAAGTCCAATAATATATTAGCAAGATATGGATCAACTGTCTGTCAATGTACGAACACTGGAATTTAAGGAACACAATAAAAATATATCAGTACAAAACATATTTCTTGTACCCCTCTACACAAATACATACATACATATCAAATTCAGTGAGGGGTGCAAGTGTGATGCTGTAATACAACTATGGCACATTCTATCTGAAAATCTACACTGATCCATAACTCTATTTAAGCAGGAAGTGACAGTTTCACAGAACGTTAGTTACAGACTGCAAAGCTGTAGCCAAACATAAGTAGCTGGTTGGACCACCAATTGTGTGAAGGGATTCCTGTTCTTCAACCCTCTTGCTTTTACCCATGTCCCTCCAGACATGACCATTTCAAAACTGTGTGAGGACTTATATTTGGAAACTGTGTTTGGCGTTGTGTTTACAAAATTGATGGCTTATTTTGGTGAAGAAATTAGTGAGTTACAGTTATGTTGTTGGCATCTTTCTCACATGGAAATTTAAGCTTATTTTCAGAATTTCTGAATTGGTCAGCCAACAAATGTAAAACCCTTTCATTTTCTGACAAATCACTAAAGGGAAGGTGTTGGAGGTGTCACCTTGGACAGGGACGGTATATGGCAGGGTGGATGACTTAGAAGAGAGTGTGTGGTGTTTAGTGGATACAGAAGTGAGCAGTGCTAAGGCTGAACTGTGTAACTGTAATAAAAAACAATAAAATGAAATAGAAAAAAGGTATCAACAAATCAGCTAAATTACAAGGTGACCGAGAAATCTCACACTACCGAGGAGTTAATCAGCTAGAAGGCAAATAAGTTAACAGTTCAAACAAATGACAGTCAATGACGTACTATTGCAGCAAGATGTAACTTATCGCAGCACAAGCATTACCTGTTATTACATAAGGTACATCTTACTGCAGCACAAGCATTACCTGTTATTACATAAGGTACATCTTATCGCAGCACAAGCATTACCTGTTATTACATAAGGTATATCTTATCGCAGTACAAGCATTACATGTTATTACATAAGCCATAGCTTCTGCTGATGCTCTTAAAAATATGCACCCACAATTCATCAACACACGAGAGATGCATTTCGAGCATACGAGGGCAGTCCATAAAGAAAACAACTTTTTTTTTTAATTTGTTGCTTTACTTACAACTTAATCAAATTTGTCACCTTCAAACTACTCCCCTCCGTTCTTGATACACTGCTCCCAACGTTTTTTCCATTTCTGGAATGTGTCCCGGAACGTGTTTTGCAGGACAGCACAAAGGTCCCGTATCAAATTTTTTTCTATCTCCTCTACCATCTGAAATCGGCGACCTTTTATTGAGGATTCCCACTTTGGGAACAAGAAAATGTCCAGAGGGGCCAAATCTGGAGAGTTGGGTGGCTGGGGGACAACAGTCGTCTCATGCACTTCGTCAGAAATTCACAGATAAGGAGTGACGTGTCAGCAGACATGGCACAAATTTTGCGGCAACATGATGCATTTTCAGTTTTTTGGTCAAAATCAGGTGGCACTAACTTTTACAGATTCCTACTTCTTCGGCAACTTCACAGACAGTTAGGCGACGATTTTGACAAATTACGGCAAGCACTTTCTCAATGTGATCGTCCATTGACGTGGAAGGCTGTCCAGATTTGGTGTCATCTTCGATGGACGTTCTGCCCGATTTGGAATGCTGGTACCACTCGTGACATTGCGTACAACTCAAACAATCCTCTCCATAAGCCTGTTGCAACATCTGAAAAGTCTCTGTAAAAGTTTTTCCCTATTTGAAACAGAATTTCATGCAAACGCGTTGCTCCTCAAGATCCTTCATTTATCAACTTGCAAAAAATCGCCGAGAGTATTAAACACACACTCATTCAAGCGCGTGTAACTCGGTGACTGACGTGGCATGATGTTGCTTGTGTCAGAATGAAGCTTAAAGTTCCCGCTACACAACGCCTCCATCATGATCATGCTGTGCGTGCTTGCTGGCTCACTATTTCACAAGTTCGGTTTCTTTATGGATTGCCTACGTACAATAGTTTAGGCATTAGCATTAACATAGTCCAAGCTGAATCCAGAGTGGGAAATTTACTGACAAAACAACAGTTCTGAGCATGCACTCTCATACTGCCTCCAGATCTCCAAATTATGAACAATGATTTGCAATGCTCTGTTATGAATGATGCAAAACATGATTTCAAGCAATATAACGATATATGCAAATATGTAAAATGTGTCTTTCCACTTTTTATGAATTCTCTCAGTGTTTTAGCAGAAGATTTACAACAGATCATGCTTGACTGTGGTACTGCTGCTGGAGCAGGCAGAAAGCTCCACGTGTATCAGCGGCAAAAAATGGAGCGTTCAAAGTCATTTTATAGCAAAGGAATATGTTAAAAGAATAAACCAGATCTCCTACAAATGCAGTCTAAAAGTAACCCAAGTTCTGTCAGCCTCCCCCCCCTAACACACACACACACACACACACACAGACACACAGACAGGCCTGCACACGTGGCATACATGCAGACATACAGTTCATGCAGTGTCCATCATACATGTCACATTTGAACCTAAACTGAAAAGTGTAAGAAAGTATCTTGCAAACTTCTACAATTAAAATTTCATGAAAAGCCAGTCAGCAGTTCTAAAGCTGGTAAATGCATGCAGCTGTAAGGGCTGAGCAATTTTAGTAAGACACAAATACACCAAATTTACTCAAATTGTTACTTATATGGTATCATCATCATTCACTGGGTAAGACATTAATATTTTCAATCCATCAACATGTATTAAGTGTGATGCTGCTTTGGGGAAGATTACTGCTGAAGTGAGAGAGAATTTTATTGTTTTAGCCAATGAATTTGAATTAATTAGGGTACGTGTTTTCAGACTTCAACAAAATAAAAACTCGAAATGCACCGCCATAAATAATCTTCACACTTTGGGTCACACAGTTCAATGCTAAGTCATACTGTGGCACATGCAAAGTTATAATGTAAGTGATTACACAAGAAGCAATGACAGACAGGTGGCTCACATAAAATGGAACAACCAGTGGATGAACCTACGCAACTGAACCAATACAGATCAGCTGTTCTACACAGATAGGAATTCAAAATGATGCTTTTATAATAGCAACTTTTGTGAAGTTCAGTGCATTTGTATATCTCTAAAGCTTAGAATGCATAGTAAGTGTATTTGTGTAACAGTAGGAAGAAACATCTCATGAATGCAGTGTTTTGAACTACAAAAGGTAAAGGCAAAGCTGTCCCTCTGCATGCCATTAAGGTAGGCATACTGGGCAGGAGTGGTGAGTGGTGAGTGGTCAGCTTCATGCCCTGGCCACCCTACCCAGGGAGAGAACGCCTGGTATACGCAGAACAGGAGAACAGGTATGCCCACAAGCCAGTAAAAGACATTTCGCAGAAGACAAAAATCTCCTGCCCCTACCAGGAATCAAACCTTGAATATCCTGGCTCTGTTTACCTGTGGTGTTAGTCACACACACATGCCATAACTTGCTATAAGCTTATAACAAAGACTTCAACTTTACAGGGAACAAATACAAGCTGGATGATTTCTTCAGTTGCCGGTGGGCAAATTAGTACCACTACAAGTGGTGACCCTTCAGTATTAATGATGAAGGACTCTCAATCCACAAAACAAATGTCGTGAGCTTACCATCTGGCTGCTGCATGCCTGGAGTGATTGCTCGTAAAAAATCATCTGGAGTCATGTAGATTAGTGTTGTATTCTCAGATACAATCTTAACTGTTGCAAAATACCGGAAAATTTTATCAGGAGTTGAATAGGAACGTACACGGTTCTCGTATTCTATAATCTGTAAACATTCACCACTGTGAAAGCACACTATAAAGAAAAATATTGAAACACAAATCAAGTAACATGCTAAGAGAGTGCTACTACTAAGGTTTGCTGCACACAGACATGCTGGCAATCATCACACACTCGTTGCCCATCTGATCCAATAGTAGAAACTACAGTAATACACAGATTTGATAGTTTGTGCAGGCCACCTAAATAAGGCGTAAAATCAAGAAAAGAGTTAAAATCGGTGAAGCATTGTTCTTATGGCAATTTGGATGGGATCTTATGAAAAGTGCATAAAATCGCGGAAAATGCAAAATGCAAGAACATAAAATCACAGTTTTACAGCACTATGAAGGCAACCAACAAGACTGATGGTGTACATTACACCCAGCAGACTATGCTCTGTCATGCTGGTGTTCTCCAATCCAAACACAACAGTTTCAAGAATGTCACTAATTAAAGCAATTTGTATGAAAGTACAATTATGCAAGGCCAGAGAGAAAAATAGAGTTTAGCCCTTCATGGCCAGCCATGTTAAGGCTGCAGTCTTCCAAAATGTGATGCCATGTACTTTAATGAACAGATACCAACACTAATAAACAATATGCTGCCTTCACCTTCACAGTGCAGGTCTAGAAACCTTGAAGAAGGGTAATCAGGGTTCCCCAAAATGTTGTCACCTATCTATCAAGCAAGATGAACAGCTAAGCTCCCTAGCCTTTAACCCCTGTGTTAATCAAGCACTTTACTGTTTGGCAGGAAGCAGCACTTTTAGTAGAAGTAACCTGCAACAGACGATGCAGCAGTCAGTCAGCTGTTATTCATGGGACCACTTGATGTGAAATGCTTATATCATTAGAAACCTGGTCACACAATGAAGGTTATAGTGTGATTCAGTTTTAGTGGTCAAAACATGTCTCTCCCATTTAAATTCATCACCACCAGCATTACAGGAGTGCTTTATGTCAGAAAACAATGCAAAGTTCAACAAAGGTCAATGCACATCAATCACAATCACACTGATTGGTCCAGCATTGCAAGGATAGAAATAAATGAGGCAACTCGGGATAAGCAACAGTAACAATTTGCTGCTGCAACAGTTGGAAGATCACCAATTGCACAATAATGAGGAAGCAGAGATTGCTCTTCAGGAATGGGTGTAAAAGAAGACTTCCATGTCCAGCATGATAAAACGTTTAAAATGATGCCAAGATGGGAAAAGGCATCAATGTGCTCAGCAGAAGACACGAGGTATTCTTAACATTGTAGAGGTTTCACATACTTCTCGTGCACACTGTGTGGCTTATAATCATATATTTCTACTCTATTATTTAATTTTTTTACCTGTGGCATCTTACTAGAAATCCCCATGCGACACCATCACATCTCAAAACACTCTAATCTTAACATGTTTAAGGTATTGCTCTAAATGTCAGGCAGAGTTATCATGGATCAGTGCACTGATTTTTCTTAAGGGAATGAAATAATACCTAAGTAAATATAAATATTTATTTGGGTATCTTATAAAAACTGAAATATATCTGAAATCTTTACCTTTCTGTCCCGGAAGCCAATTTTCTCCTTCTTCTTTTTTCTCTTCCCATCATCTCCAACATCATCTGCTGCTATTGTTTCCTGTTGCACATCGTCTTTACTGTTATCAGCCAACTGTGAGGCAGCATCCACTTTAGGAAGGAATGCCTTCCGGAAACTGAAATTAAAATAACTGGGTTGTGGATGTGAGGCCTTGATACATAATCTTTGTTTGCACATTTCAGGTTACCTGCTAAGTGATTCTAAAGTACCTCCATGTAACACAGGCAATCACATTAGTCACAAACAAACCTTTATGTGTAGTTATTACAGTGCAGCATATAAATCAGTTTTACCCACCCTTTCCAATCAACCGTACATCCCACAAATGTGAGGACTATAAAACTGTACCACAGTTTTGTAAACATGGGCTCTGGCTGTGGCTTATGGCCAAAATTCTTAAAATTCCTCCTTTGCTGCTTGTTGTGCATGCCACATTGTTCTTCATTATGTAAATATGACGGTAGCCATGGTACTGCCTGCCGCGGTGTCAACACCGTCTTTCGAATTTGTGCTATTTGGGTTAAGACACCCTGTCTATACATTTCAATGCTTAATGCACCTGAAAATAACAGAATGTATTACTTCCTAAACACTACATAAATATGGGAAAACAATTTCAGAAATGCACGACATGAAATTCTCATGATGGTGGGTTATGTAATTCCATCTACGTTCACTCAAAACGTGCTGCCACACACACCAAACTCTACCACCAGTGCAATGCTGCAGTCACGTTCAAAAGCCTTCATGCAATGCAAAAGTAGACATTAGGTTGTGCCACAGTTCAGGCAGTAGTTGCTGTCCTCTCAAAACAGGCACCCAGATTCAATCCCAAGCTAGGCCATGTGGGAATTCTGTTGGACAAAATGAAAATGGGACAGGCTCCCCCCCCCCACACCACCTCCACCCAAATACCTTAGCATTTCCCTGCCACTATCATTCCACCAATGTTCCATACTCATTCATTCATTCATTCATGCACCCATCACATATGCTATATAATCTTAGCAACTGACAGCAATGTCAAATAACACACTTGAAAAAACAGCATGCATATACACATACATTCTAGCAGACAGCATGTGGAACAAAATGACAGCTCATTATATTCAAAAATACAACTTTAAAAAAACAACACAGCACAATAGATCCAATAACATACCAAATTACATTGCTAACTGTTCCTTACCATGACACCTAAAACATGTTCATTACAAAAATAACACACAAAGTGAACCCCTATAATACACACAAATACCACACACTTCGTTCACTACCTAGATACTAGCCAAGTGCCGTTAACATTCATGCACTTCCCCATGGCCTCTTTTGTCCCTTGTTTCTTTATTCTCACACCAACCCATGTGTTAATTTCATCTATCTGAGTACTGCCATCAGTTTGTGCTATGTTCTACCATATGCTCAACACTCAACTGTTTCTTCAACCCCACCCTGTACCTCACAGAAGACACACAACTCAGTAACAATGGTTGCAATGGCAACTGGGATCTGACACACTCCATTACTCACACAAGGGTATTATATACCAAATAAATTTACAAGGAAGCACATAATTACAGCCAGCCATTAATTTTTTAGGAACATAAATTCAACAAAGTTGCGAGTCAAAAAGATCCTTTCAATGTTATTTTAATCCTCTCAGGCATTACATTTATTTGAATTACATTTAGAAACAAGTTACCATCATCTCACAGAGAACACAGTCCATCTTCTTCACGCAGATCAACCAGTTGTTGCTCAGGGAAATAATCAATCATTGTTGATCATACAAAACACATAAATGCATTAGGATATAATGCAGTGTTCTTATCGACTTAATGCAGGTAGTATATGCAGCAGTTAACTGCATGATTTAAGGGGTGAACCTCTTTACTGTTACTAGCTGAAGCTTCAGCTTTGACACACAGCCAAATACTTTCATTCCACAACAGGTTCCTCCTCATACCTATATACCAATACACACAGTTTCATATCCAAATGTCTGGTATCTTCATCAGCACCACTATGAGAATATCAAACCTCACCCATGAAAATCACGTTTGTCCCATGTACTGACTACATGGAACTGTGAGACCATCAATTATAAATACTGGTATGGCCAGAGGTAGTACACAAACTCCTTACATAATTCTCTACATGACATCCTTTTCGGAACACCCGTTGTACTTCTAATAAAAACACTAACACAGGCCAGGAGATGCACTTACATCCCTTATAATACTTACTGTTTGCTATTCTTCATTCACCGACACTTCAAAATACTCTTATTTCTGCAACAAAAGTTAACCCTAAAGAATGTAGGTTGCCAACACAGATTGAGACAGCAACTGAAGTGACGTTTGCCAGTGTGTATATTAAAGGTCTCTGTAATATGCAAACTGAATGCCTACACTTGGTCCATCATTTTTTTTCCTACTGTCATTAAACACCAGTCATGACACATGTTTCTATTATTAAAATGAAACCCCTTGGCTTGACCTTTATGCATGCTGGTAGCTGTGACCACAGTTTGTCACTACTATCAAAACTCGAAGTCTAAATTTCGTTGATCATATTCTGTGTTTTTACCTATGTTGGCTGTTATTAACATTACAACAAAAGGCCTAAACTTCATGGATTCTGCTTGGTGTTTTTTATCTATGCTGGCAGCTGACTTTTGTTTCTGTCACTACCTGTGTTTCCAGTCCTGATGTAATATGGTACAAACCCAATACAATGCAAGTAGAGAGGAAGGCACAAATGAAGGTATATATTACAGTGTTCACTCATAAATACTGCTGTTGTTGGAGAAGCAGGACTATTTAAATGTTAGAAAATCAATTGACATACAGAAAATACAACTATCCCTCTTTCTGTGTAAGTGTGATAACATTCTTGCATAAATCAGTATTCTCAGTTGTCCAAGAATACTATACTGTATGTCATGACTGGCAGGAGATATGAAAACTATCAGCTCTTTATCATCTAGAAATCTGAGACACATCACTGTACAGGTTGCTCAACAAAGGCAGAATGAATTCTACCCAGCTTTTCCAGTTATGGAGATTAAAAATTTGCAGACTAAGGAATTTTGCTGCTTTTCTTCTTTATACATTGCTCATTGCGGATAATTTCTATTTTCGTAATAATTAAAAATTTTATAAACTCTGCTTCATAGAATTTTAGTCAACCCACCGGCTATTGTGTAATGACTGCAAGGACACGGTTTATTTGCGTACATGCAACAGAAAAAGAAACAAAGTCAAGAGTTTTGTGGAACTACATCGTACATACATTTTCACAAGTCTTTTATTTCATTGTGATTGCTGTAGTCTTTCGTCCTGTGCGATTGAGATTTGTAAGGTTAAAAGTAAACCACCTACTGTACAATACGCGAGTTCAGTCACTGTAACAGTGAGTTGTAAGTTACGTATGGTATGAAATACTTTATCAGGCTCTACTGCTAATAAATCTACTACTTGGACGATTTGCTTTCCGTAGATCAACTATCTCCTTATCACAAAATTACGTTTCCGACCACTGGTACCAGTTTTGCAAAATATTTGGAGATACGAACAATAAAATGTTCAAAATATTAACCAATTACAACATAATGAAGATGTTTATTTAAGTTTACCTCTTATAAAATGCGATTCCGTCGACAGCTTCCCACACGTACATACACCACCAGCCTATATACTATTCCTTTCCGCACTCTTCGTAAGAGGGACACTATCGAAAGAACTGTATCGAATAATTCGATTACTGTGGACTATCAAGGAATTAAAATTTTGGAAGACGAAAGAAGGTGAATTATATGCTTGTCACTTTACAGTAGAAAACCCCTATGATTATATTCATTTTAGTGATTCGAAATATTGTTTAATTACACATCTACGCAAAACAGAGCGCACGGGAAAGACCTAATTTACAGAGCTGTGGAAAACAGGAAACGACAAAATGAATTAGGGAGAGCAAGACCCAGTGCTTTATGCCAACAAAATCTACTACGAACACCAGGGGTCGCTTGCGACCTGCTATAACTATTACTACACATCCATGAAATTACCCCTAATTGCACGGAGTCGGGACGTAGTTAGGTTTACTTCAGATGGCATTCACCACCCAATTCAAGGTGTCCTCAACCCAGCAATGCCAGGGAGACAACACACCCGTACTTCGTGCTGGTTTCAAAAGCCAGTTCTACTTGCGTACATAATCGCCATGGGTTTGCCGACGTCGCCTGTAATACATAACCTCTTCAGACAGTGCTTTGGTGAGGAGGGCCATAGGCCCAAACAGTTGAGGATCTTGGCTTCATTAATGGCATACAACCCAGCATTCAGTTCACTATTGAGACTGAGAGGCACCTACCCTTCCTGAAAATCACCATAATCTGATAATTTTATGCCTCCATGGGTCACACTGTGTACAGAGATACAATCCACATTAGTCTGTATTGCATGCTGCCACCCAACAACATTCACCAATCAAGCAGTCTGTGCGATCCAACTTGGCAAACAGCGCCAGAGCCACCTGTTTGCCACAAAGAGGGCCTCTACATATTCCAGGAAACATTTTACAAATATGCCCACACTATCAAACTGAACCATCAAATTGCCAATTAAACTTGGCAAGAGGATACATCATATCAAGAGGACCCCATGTTCATGGCTTTCCTGCTCTTAGACCTGAACACCTGCAGCATCATCAACAAAATGCTAGCCAAGCTCACTGTCAAGATGGTAGGCATCCTACCAAGAAGCCTGCCTACTTCTTGTGAAGGATGACCTCCATCTTGTCACACTATGCATAAGCAGCGTACTTTGCAAGTGTAGGTAGGTATGCATTGGACTGTTGCCACTCCACACCAGTTACACCTGACAGGATCAACCATGCAAGTCAGACATGGTCCTACACAGCAGTGGCCTGTACCATCACATCCTTCTTAACAGTACCAACTTCCTGGCAAAGAAGACGGTCTATTCCAGGCAATCTGAAATGGAGAGATGGTTTCTCCTTAAACAGCTTGTGCAGCCTCTACTCCACTCCGGGGAGAAGAATCTCACAAACACAATGGGACCCCCTTCTAATTACAGCCTGAGTCTCACTTTTCAATATCCATCCTCTGTCCTTCTTGTGGTCATTAAGAAGGCTGTTTTGTATCCTCGCATTTCCTGTGCATCACTGTTGATGCCCAATGCCCAACTCCATCTCCCTGAAACCTACCACAGTACCTCCTTGCAACCTTCCTAACATTCATATCCTCCTGAAGACTTCAATCCTCAAGATGTAGGTAGCACATTCCTCCATATGTTAATATCCACTGATAAGGCTACTTAGCATCACCTACATGCCACATTCTTGCTTGTATTTTCTACATGTATATACTTTTACTACTGTCAGCCTGCACACACCTTACTGCAAAGAAAGTTGGTCTTCCATGTGGAGAGAATATGTGTAGATTAATTTTCTGCGTTGTTCTGCCACAAAATTTGGTAGATACATACTTGGAACATAGTAAGGGTACCTTTCTAGCTTGAAGATGAAGGCAAGAATTCTACAAAAGTAATGGCACTTACCTACTACAGTACATGGCATCACCTCCCACAAGACAAATCTTCATATTCACTGCTACATAGAAGCTCAGAATCTAGTGTCTTTAAGATTTCCTCATTTAACCTGGGTGTCACACAGTATATGCTGGGTGGATATTTTATCAGTAACTCCAGTTCTACCTTTACCAGTCACGCAACCCAACAAACAGTCTGCATGTACTGGTGAATATGTATCTGGCATGGAAGTTGATCAGGATAGCCCTATTGTTATAGTAACAATGTTATAGTTTAATGATCGAGGAACTGGGGTTCTATTCCAGGCAAGAGAAAGAGATGCTTCTTTACAGCATCCAGATGAGGTCAAAGGCCAAAGCAGCCTCCTATCCAGTAGGTACCAGATTTGTCCCAGGTGTAATGCGATATTTGGGAACAACTTTAACAAATCAAAATTCTATTGCGGAAGAAATTAAGAGCAGATTGAAGTCAGGAAATGCTTGCTATCATTCGGTGCAGAATCTTCTATCTTCTAGGTTGCTATCTAAAAATTTAAAGATAAAGATATATAGAACTGTAATTTTGCCTGTTGTTTTGTATGGGTGTGAAACTTGGTCGTTGACACTGTGGGAGGAAAGGAAGCTGAGGGTGTTTGAGAACAGGGTGTTGAGGAAAATATTTGGA
>Ga0123355_10014526_pt1 | contig 12321 bp, 8 predicted proteins | sample TergutEmb28metaG_3_FD_89872 | JGI IMG/M metagenome (GOLD analysis project Ga0123355, IMG submission 89872) | Embiratermes neotenicus P1 segment gut microbial communities from Petit-Saut dam, French Guiana - Emb289 P1 | ecosystem: Host-associated > Arthropoda: Insects > Digestive system > Gut ...
AATTATTGACTCCAACATGTTTCGGTCAATATAGACCATCATCAGGGAGTAACATGAAGTACATGGTAAAGTTACTGGATTTTATTGACGTAACGTATTTCAGTATGTTGGCGGCATGCTTTTGTTTTATGTGTTATGACCTCCTTGAGGCGTGACCTGTTGCTGTTCACTTGTCTATATTGTCTATATTGTCTATATTGACCGAAACATGTTGGAGTCAATAATTTTATAATTTTATAATTCTATATGAGTTTTATAATATTTTAACGTTTGTATAATAAAATAAGGTGCAATATGTTGGCTAATTATACTAATTAATATCTTGTTAAAGTATCTATTCTTCAATCCTTTAAAAATTCGCTAAGTGAGAAATGTGTTACAAATCACTAAGTTCAAGTGGTGTATATGTAATACGTTAAAAACACAGCAACCTAAAACAGATTAAGGGCCGTACTGTTTCTGTGTAAGAATTTCTTAATAGAGTTTTTAGTTTCAATACCTTTCTTAACCCTTTAAAGACGAAGCGCAGACTGCGTTATTTAAAGACCCGATCCGTACCGCGCAGTAAACATATTTTAGCTCGGTTATAAAAACCAGACAGTTTATGGTGTATGGGGCAGAAGTCGCTGTTTGTTCTCAGATAAATACAAAACACATAAATACAGCGTGGGTAGAGCGTACAGTTGTTGAATGTTAAACCTGTTGGTTCGTCACGTAACCAGTAGGGTTTATAAGGATGATATTCCGCCTTATTATGTATGAAAGCTGCTGTAACATCTTGGTGATGAAGCCAAATGAGAACTACGAAGTCATGTGTCAGGTAGAGTTGCAATATTGCCATCCTTTTGGTTGTAAGTCGCGTGCAAAATTAGAGGATTTAGAAGCTGGGTGTCTTGAACTGTAGTTCGTGTATGTACCCACCTAGGTACGTTGGGGAAGAGTACTTTTGTACACGTAAGTGCTCCGACAGACTGTCAGTCACACGAACTCCCACCACATTTTAGAAGCAACTCTTCAAAATTCGTATTGCTTTCCTAACTTCAATTTTTTTTTCATTTCCTTTTCCTTTGCCCCGGAACCCTTCGCCTTCCAAACCAAACTCACCGCGTCAGGATTTCTCCCTCGTCCTCTTTATCATCTCTCGAATGGTCCGCCCCATTTACTCGGTCAAACCTTGAGACCTAGATTTTAACGCAGCGCCAGTAACCTGCTAATGTACGCCTTCTCGGCACAAACTATTTCTCTGTCGTTATTCATCTCTGTCACACCCATGTGATTCCAGTACCACGTTCTGAAATTTTCGTCTCTTTAGAGAGAAACGGAAATAGACTTTCGAAGTTCAGTTGTACGCACTTCCGTCTGTGAGACAGCTAAAATTGCCTCGTTCGCCTTTTAACATTTCTCTTCTCATGCCGCACCACGGTGTCTCTCTCTTCTAGTATATACCGACATAGAGGGAGAGCAGTGCCGGCACGGACGAAAGACGCCTCGAGTCTTCGATAGCTGTGATGAGGGGAAGTGTTGATTTTTTCAACTCCAGTTTATATAAAAATGGTCGACATATGTTATTTTATTCACAGTCATTCAGTACTTGCATATATAATGTATTTTCGGGTTGCTGTGACGTCTAAAATTGTATAGACGACAACAGAAAAAGAGACACAAAGTTACTTACTTATTTACTTACTTGCTTACTCCGTGGAGCAGAGTCCTTCTTGAGGAGCTAATAGGTTCTCAGCTAGTCAAGAAATTCCCCATATTTTATGACACCGAAGGTTCATTACCGCGTTCACAAGATCCCACCACCTGTACCTACCCTGGACCAGATGAAAAAGAGATGTGTGTTTATCTTAAGTGGAAAATCCATTTTAAGAATTAAGTCTTTCGGGTGATCTTGAATTTACGTGTACAATAATTAGTTGAGTTATGCCAAAATATGATGACATACTCTCTGAATAAGAAACTTTTTTTGTATATTATATCTCCATTCACGAACACGTTGTATGATAGGCCTGATAGAAAGAAAAGTGAAATATGCAGTTGACAACAAGCAGCCTATTCGGAACCTTAAATTACGGTAGGCCTATTTTCGGTAATTTTAGTACTGTGTTTCCTTATTACAAAACTATCAACCTTGTGTGGGTTTTCACCGTGGTTTTTAAGCGACAAAAAATGCTGTTACATGAGACTCCTATGTGTTGAATCATTCAGCCAACTAATCAAATTTTTCTTCTTCCGGATTAGAAGGTTTAGTATTTCTGAACACAATTCAGACAGAATGTTTCAGTGTTGTCGCTACGTGAAGAGTATCATGTGTTCGATTTTGCCTGAGTCCGGAGCGGACGTTGCTGCATGCATTTCTTTTCTGCCATTTATAACATGGCTGTGTTGGTGTTGTGCGTCAGATTACTGCCATGAATTGTGCTCCCCCGCCTCTGACCTGTCCGTTGGTCGTCATCTTATCATCGTTGGCACAACGGAAACTGAAGAATTAAGGCTTCTGCAGTGTCATGTTTTGGTGATTGATAACGATATTTCGGGGCAGCAGAGTGCCTCCAGCTTCAGAATTATGTTGTCAGAGAATTTGGTGCTGTTCTTTGGCTGCCTGATTTTAAAGACGGAGGTACTACGCTTCTCCGAAGCGTCAGTGGCTATTTACCAGTCCACACAGAATCACACTGCATAAGAGGTGAATATTTACGAAAAAACACCGCTGAGGGAAATCCATATTTCACAAACTCTTGGCTACTTTCAGAAACCAATCCATATCTTCACCCTGCTAAGTAGGCTGACAGCGATTGGTACGGTGCATACTTAACAGCAATTAGATAAACAGAAATGAAGTCGGCCATTTGTGACGTGAAATTGTTAAGCATTTTTTAGTGTATGTTGCTCTTAACCGGCACTCTAACAAAGTTACTATTTTATCGATTACTTCGTATAGAAAAGACTTTTCAACGGATAACGTAACAATTTAGTACTATGCACATGTTGTAGTCGAGGACAATATTACTTACACTTCATTAGGTCCTGCGAGTGTCAAGGGCCACAGAGAAAAATTTTACAATAAATGTTAAATAACAGGTGATTTAGAATTATTAAATATGTAACTAAATAAAACATTTTTTCGCTATTGGAGTGAGATGTCATGCCCTTGTAAAATAAATGACTTTACATGCATTTTGCATACGTGAGGGTTGTTATACGCGATATAATGTGTATTCTTTGCTCGAATTATGAATATTCTTAAGTCTACGTGATCTACAAGAAGTTTTATACAAATGAAGTGTACATTGCTGGCAAAGATTTTGTGTTAAAGAGGAACCTTCTTTATTTTGTAGGCATATACTCATGCTAGAAGCGTTAGATAAAATACTGTTTACCACTAAAGAACTAGCCGGTCCCAGTGACCGCGCGGTCTAGGGCGTAAGTCTACGGCCGCTCGCCTATTGGGATTGTGGGTTCGAATCCCACCGGGGGCATGGATGTTTGTCTGTTGTGAGTGTTTTGTGTTGTCAGGTAGAGGTCTCTGCGACGAACTGATCACTCGTCAAGAGGAGTCCTACCGACTGTGGTGCGTCGTTGTGTGTGATCTAGAAAACCTCATGAATGAGGAACCATACTCAATCAATGTGATTGAACTTAATATAGGAGATACATCACTGGATGTATTTCCTACATGCCATTAATAGTGACTGTCAAACACGATTGCTGAATATCCTCGGACAGATTGCAATGATACTCGGAGATAAAAAAAAATTAAAGAACTAAGAATTTTGAAGCAGGAACCAATGTTTCTCTACCACTACTGTCAAAGCTCACATTCTATACCGCTAATGTCAAAACTCACTCTCAGCCCTGGTAGCGTCAAAGCTCACTCTGTGTCCCGCTAGTGTCAAAGGTCACTTTCTCTGTGTGATTCTGTACGTTTCGCATTTGCTTCTCATTTGAAGTGTTTATCCCTCATTCAAATTTGTATGTTTCGTGATTTTCCTGAAGTTCCCATCGATGTGCATTCTTTGTCTCCGTAGCCTCGGCTAAGTCGATATAAAAAAATAAAAACCAGTAGAAGGGAATTACGTTTGACCTCAAAATATCACGCCAACTCATCACGTGTTTGTGAAATTAAAACACCCACTGTAACAGAGACGGATACGACTACTTTAAATTATAAAGCCTAATGGTTATTGTATTATAGCTCCAGAATTAAGAATAAAAAAGTATTATTTTGGCTACAAAGTATATTCTTGTTTCTTGTCTGGCACACAAAACAGCAACTACTTTCCTATAAACTTTTGGAATTATGTAAAGGAGACATATGTGTTAGCTGTGAGGCACAATTGAATTTTTGGGCGATTTTCACAAACTGACAACGGTACTTTGTGCTTAAGACGCCCATCTATCTGTCACTCGGTCTCCCTGTGATCTAGTATGAAGGACCAAATCATTTTTAGGGGTTTTCATGAAATTCGATGTAGACATTCTACGCAAAATTTGTTGAGGATTATGTTCCTCGTGAAGGTCGGTGCAATGGAAGTCATTTCGACTTATTGACGTAAATTAAATTTTTCCGACATTCCTTAAATTTTTCGTCCGAATTGTTTAGAGAATGTTGACAGGAGTTGTTCAGAAAGCAGTGCAGTAATTATGAGCTTCATAAAAATCTGCAGTATGAAAGCCAAATTTGACATAAGTACATATATCATATTCTCTCCGTACTTTCCACAAAACAGAATGGGTTCAACTGAGTATAAGAGTTCTGCACATAAATCAGCTGAGTAAATATCCGTTCCGTGAAATTTGACACAGTTAAGGGCGTGATTTTCTTGTGGACTCCTCGTATCTGTTTGCACTGCTCCACCCGAACGAAGTGTAACAGTTTTACTCCTTAAAACACACCGTTGAGAAAAAATGAAGAAGGATCGGGAGAGGCGAAGTTCATTACTTGGGGAAGGGGAACAAAATTTATGTTTACCCGGCTATGTCTGTGCGTTCTTCTGGTTAATTGAAGCTGAAGAAAAAGTAGAGCCTTGGCAAGTGAAGAAGTTAAGTGTGAACTGAGGACTGTTTGGGTATGCAACAGAGGAGGGAAATTACGAATTTGTGACGAAGATCTGCGGTTAATTTAATTTGCATCTATAATATCAGTTCGTAATTCACAGAATATAATCCTCATAAATTTTGAAGACCAGCTGCTTATTGTTATTTAGGGATGTAATTTATTGTATCGCAGAAGCACATGAATGCATAGCGTGAAAAAATATGTGTTTAATTTCTTGTTGTTACCGCATGTGATACGGTACGTACGCACTTATTTACGATTGGGCTCTGTAAGGCTAAACACTGAATGCATTTAATGAGACATCCAAAGTAGAAGCAAATGCTGTAACACATTTTATAAATCTGCAATAAACGAATGAACGACATATCGTTAATTCTGGACGTAATTTACTAGTATTTATCTGAGGCGAGAAATGAGAATTTTTACTGACACCTGTGGGTAGGCAAAGTAAATTGAAGTAATCACTTCCCTTCTCTTTTATTGTGTAAAATTACATGCTGTGAAATTAAATAAGGATTTAAAAACGCCTCATTTTCTTGAATCGAATTTGTGACACTTTTGTGTCCAACGACAGCACTTTGTGTCCTATGACAGCACTTTGTGTCCAACGACGGCACTTTGTGTCCTACGACGGCACGTTGTGTCCAACGACGGCACTTTGTGTCCAACGACAGCACTTTGTGTCCTACGACGGCACTTTGTGTCCAACGACAGCACTTTGTGTCCAGCGACAGCACTTTGTGTCCTACGACGGCACTTTGTGTCCAGCGACAGCACTTTGTGTCCTACGACAGCACTTTGTGTCCAACGACGGCACTTTGTGTCCAGCGACAGCACTTTGTGTCCAACGACAGCACTTTGTGTCCAACGACGGCACTTTGTGTCCTACGACGGCACTTTGTGTCCAGCGACAGCACTTTGTGTCCAACGACAGCACTTTGTGTCCAACGACGGCACTTTGTGTCCAGCGACAGCACTTTGTGTCCTACGACGGCACTTTGTGTCCAGCGACAGCACTTTGTGTCCAACGACAGCACTTTGTGTCCAACGACAGCACTTTGTGTCCAGCGACAGCACTTTGTGTCCAACGACAGCACTTTGTGTCCAACGACGGCACTTTGTGTCCAACGACAGCACTTTGTGTCCAGCAACAGCACTTTGTGTCCTACGACAGCACTTTGTGTCCTACGACAGCACTCTTCTTTCGAACAGCTGCTTACATTCAAATTCCGGAATGTGTGTTAATTGAATTCCCGCTTTTGGGTTTAATGAAAAGTGCCCGGGTAATAATTGACTGAAAGTGAGCATAAAACATAAAGGTGACAGTATGTGCATGCTTTCTTGAGAATCCGATCTGTGCACTTACAATAGTGTGATGTCACTACAATATAAGTGTGATATCATTATAATGTTCACGTGACGTCATTACAATATAGTGTGATATTATACGTATGATGTCACTATAATGTGCGTGTAATGTTACTACAGTATGCGTGTGACGTCACAATAATATACGTGTGATGTCTCTAAAACATACGTGTGATGTCACTATAATATACATGTGATGTCACTATAATGTACTAATTATGTCAGTATAATATACGTGTGATGTCAGTATAATATACATGTTATGTCACTATAATTTACTAATTATGTCAGTATAATATACGTGTGATGTCAGTATAATATACATGTTATGTCACTATAATGTACTAATTATGTCAGTATAATATACATGTGATGTCAGTATAAAAAATGTGTGTTGTAGCTGTACCACTTTATTTGGAATCGAAAAATAAGAATAATTAGTCTTCAGTTCTTTCAGTGCGCAAATTTCCATGTGTTTGTTAACGGGTTAAAAAGTTCCAATGGCCTTTCAAAGGCTAGAAGCAATTCATAGACACATAGTTTATGTACCATTCGCTCTCACCTTTGTTTTGGTTATTAAATTTCATATCGTACCTGATTAAATCGTTTTCAATGTATCTCTTGAAGCATTGACGAAGAATAAATTCGGTAAAATTCTCTCGGTCTAACAGCTATGTCAGATAGTCAAGTGTACCGGCCACAGAGACAGACTCAGCATTCCGAAACCTAAACACTGAGACTCAGTTGGTCTACAAAACCTTGGCTTATTTCAACCACCTGAAGTGGTTGCCATCCCGAGATGGTTTTTATCGATCTAAGTACATAAAAATGGCAAATGGTGCAATAATAAATGAGGAAACTTTGTAATTAACTTTCAGCGTGGATTAATTTAATTACACTTGGTTTGTAGCAGGTTAATGTGATACCAGAAAATACTCTATAAAGCATAACTGAGGATAATATCTTAATGGCCATTCGAACCTCACATGTGCAGAACTTTGGTTAAACCCAGCAGCAAGTTCACGTTCTAACAATCAACTCTTCTCGCCCCTTACACTCTGTGTACTTAGATTTCTTGACCCTACAGTTGGGGGCAGTGGGGGCACTGCAATCCTCCGAAAGGTATTCCAAAAACTTGAATCTTCATGCTCATCACTGTTAAGGGCTCTTAAATCGCAATTTGATCTTTCTTTTCGACGTTAATTACTGCAGCAGATTCAGTTGTGCTATGATGTGTTTCGGATCGCAGGTGACTTCTCATTGTGGCTGCCGCCGGTGAATGTTCTTGTTTGTGACACCGGTGATGGAAACAATATAATTTGTCTATTGCATTTTACTCACTGTTATTTAAAAGTAAGTCAATGGATTAAGTTGGGTAGGTAGACTGCGACGTTACAGCCTCGTGGAATGGAACTTCCAGGATGACAGCGGTAAGCGGGAACATAGCGGAATCAACGTCTGTTATTTCGTTTCTCGGAGCTCACCGTCTTTGTCTCTATTTCCTTCTTACGTGCCCTCGTTACACCTTTAAGATGGATGCAACGGTTTCCTCCTGAAATTTCGTATTAAATTACACGGCTTCAATGTCCTGAACACCTCTCTAAGGAACTCATATTTCATAAACTAATTTTTTTGGGGTTGTATAACCGTGCACCTTCCTCATGAAATAAAGTGAAATGCCAACTTGATTCAACTAGGTAATTTTATTGATGTATTCTTAGCTCGACATGTTTCGGGTACATAAGCCCATCATCAGGAGTTAGATGTTGAGATGCAGCATATGGTTTTCTGCACCGAGTTTTTGGATGGGTGGTGGTCTTGAGAGCCGCTGCGTGGGTCGTGTGTGTATGGTGTTTATGGTACCTTGCGAGTCGTACGGCACCATCCGCACCGTAAACACGACCTACGCAGCGGCTCTCAAGACCACCACCCATCCAAAAACTCGATGCAGGAAACCATATGCTGCAACTCAACATCTAATGCTCCTGATGATAGGCGTATATACCCGAAACATGTGTAGCTAAGAATACATCAATAAAATTACCTAGTTTTATCAAGCTGGCATTTCACTTTAGCTAATTTTTTGCTAAAATGTTATTTACGTACGGAACAGAAAATATGGTGTAACGAAGAAACATTTTAGTTTCTGTTATAATTTCTTCCTGTATTAACAGGTTTAATATTGATATGTCCTACATGCATTTCCGTGATTTTTTGTGCATCATAGAGGAACAGCTATTATTTCCCCCTTAGAACATTTTATTGTTTTGTGGAACCGGGTTGGAGTGTGCTTAATGTGCGATACGCACTGAATCCTTCAATATAATTCTGGTTAAAGTTTAGGATTCAAATTAGGCTTAGTATTTAAAGGTTCGAACAAGTCAGTCTAGTTTGTAGTGAAAATAATTACTTATTTTGCTGCTTGTTATGATGAACCGTGAGGCAGCTAACCTTTGGATTCATCAACCTAAAGACGTGTGTCATGAAATATGAACTGGTACTGGCGTTAAACTTGGATTACACTGAAGCGAGGATTTGAAAACATTAGCCATTAATAGCGTAGGTTCAGCCAAGCATGAAGCTAACTAAAGGCTGCGAATTCCGCTTAGTGCAAGTCGGCGTCCCCTGGCCCGTTTAACGATTGCCTACGGAACGCATCTCTGGGCTATGGCACGGAACCTTGTAACAAGAACATGGGCTGTGCTTATGTTAATGGATTTCCCGTCATAGCTGAGAGCCTTCGAGTGGGTACACTGAGGACTTCTGCTGCAAAAGACAATATATTTTTGGACGCGGAGGGGCGAATCATAGTTGGAAGAATGTCTGGAGTTTGGACCCAGCGCGGGCCAGTCGCACAGCCTTTGCGACAAGAGGAAAGGGGTCAGGTTGATTAAGTGTCTGTTTGAGTGGGGAGGGGGGGGGTACTGGCTATGACTCGATTTTAACCCTACCCTGCCAATGTGGAGATTATGGTGAGCTATTAATAATGCTAGCAAACGACAGATGGGATTTAACTTGGCGTTTAAAGGGTTAATGATATCCTGTCGTTCTCATTACAACTGAGTAAAGCCACGGGATACCTCAGTCGGTGCAGCCAACGTGTGTTGGGAATTGCCTTCTGGCGATTTGACTGTCTTTTCACATGCAACGTTTTCTGGTCTGCTATTTCCACTCACTTTCAGCTTTCATATTTTGGTCAGCACTCGGTCGGTAGAAATGCCTTGCCGAATTTGGGGTTCTTGAACCACGTAACTTTGAGTCTTTAAAGGTCGATGGGTGTTCTGATGTGGCCATTGAAATATGAGATTTACTGAAATAGCAATAATTTCGGTCCTATGTTGCAGTGTACCTACAGTGTCTCCAGTGCAAATACAGTGTCTCCACTATGAAAACCAAGCAGTTAGTGTTGTGTGTAGTGAACATGCGTGTGAGCAGAACGAAGGACGTTTGGTGTTCACGCATGAAGGATAGAGTAACTGCTGTGTTTTACTGCGTTGAAATATTCTTTTACTAGTCTATTCTCCTTTGGTAGTGTTTAAGGGGAAACCATAGGAAGTATGCGTATTTTCTGTTTCATTTTGCATTTTTCCTACGAAGAATCATTAGGTTCGTCATTCCCGTTGTGTTCTATTAAATAACGAATGTAGAATGTGTGTACTCGTCTAACACAACTATATTTATTGGTAGAATAAAAAGTATTTTCTACATAAGGTACAACTACATGTTTCGACGCTTGATAATGACCATCTTCAGGTTGTACACGAAATACTTATTAAGCAGTTATATAAAATATACATGGGCCCTCCTTACCCCATATAAACAGCCCATGCATGTTCTGCATAACTGCTTAATAATTATTTATTTTACAACCTGAAGATGGCCATTATCAAGCGCCGAAACATGTCGTTTTACCTTATGTAGAAAATACTTTATATTCTACCAATAAATATAGTTGTGTTAGACGAATACACACATTCTACATTAGTTATCCCACGAAGAACATTTTAAATTGTTACCGTAAAATAAATTCGTTACGCAGCCACACTGCGAAAAATACCGAAGCCACTTAAGCGCCATCTGTTCTGTTAGTGTACAGTGTTACTCAGTTTTACGTAGCCGAAACAAGAAATTACCCAACAGTTCATCCACCTATACATTATGCAACTAACTCCAAGCAGCAGAATTATGTTCGAGAAGATCATGGGTCCTCAGATTCTCAAAAATAATTCCCTGCATTTTATGGAACACTGAGGTCCATTACCACAATAAAAAAAGCCACCCACCTGTCCCTATCCTAAAACAAATCAACCCATTTCTTAACCCCTTATGCTACTTCTTGGCGATCAATTTTAATTTCCAATCTACGTCCAGGCTTTCCAAGTGGTCTCCCCACTATAACCGTGTATGGATTTCTCCTGTCCCCGTACGTGCCAGCCGAATAATATTTGTTGACCGGTACAGATTATAAAGATCTTCGTTATGAGTCTTTTCGAATCCCCATGCTACATCGTTCCTCTTAGACCCAAATATCATCGTGTAGACCCTCTTTTATAATGCTGTAAGCCTGTGTTCCTCCTACCAAGGCCAAGTTTTTCACTCTTGTAAAACAATAGGAAGAATTATAGCTGTGCGTAAATTTTTATTTTTGGATAGCAAACTGGAAGACAAAATATTCAACACCTGTACACTACTCTACGATTTCAAACGCAAATATAGTTGTAGCTTATTAATTATAAAATATGTATTTTACGACTTTTTTAATGTTTTGATACGAGAGAAACTTAAATAGATTTTTGGTACTTTGAAACCGGAAATGAAATTAATGTATATAACGTTTTGTTCGGTTTAACAGAAAGATGTTTTTTAACTGTCCGAAATAGATTATGAATGTGATCTTTCGACAGACTTTCTTAAGCAAACTTGTTTAAAAAATTATATATTTTGACGTAACGGTGGAGCTAGTAGACACGCCAAGTAGATCGGACAAGTTGTATTGAGCCATTTGCTACTGAGCAGAAACTGTATGATTTGTGTTTGTCTAAATCACCTATAATATCGTTCGAAATGAAAGACGTCTTCTTTAATTGTACAAAGATGAGAGCGAGTTTTCTGTTTGTCAGAGAATTCACAGATCTGCTTCTGATGAAATATGTTTGTTGTTAAAAGAATCGCGTGTGTGCAGTTTCAGGGTCGTGATGAATGATTTTGTTTAAGCTGATCATGTCACACTGATATACTGCGTATTTGCTGACTCATCGATTACTCACGCGATTCTTGCGTTAGCAGCAATGTACCCTTTTGTGTGAACATTTTCCGTACTCAATCTTCGACACTAATTGAGAACATTAATAATATAGTCTATAAATCAATTGGGGTTTTCTGTTGTTTTGTTTTGTAAATTCTATCTATTAGACATGGCGTACTGATAATCTTGTACAAATTATGTATCCTTTTTCATGAAAAATTGATAACATAAGTCCCATTATATTAGTGTGGCTCTCGACGCAACAGGTCGACTATTGATCACATATTCTGCATTCGCCAAATACTTGAGAAAAAATGGGAATACAATGAACAAGTTCATCAGCTCTTTATAGACTTCAAGAAAGCTTACGATTCAGTTAGGAGGGAAGTCTTATATAAGATTCTCATTGAGTTTGGTAACCCTAGGATACATGTAAGGTAAATAAAGATGAGTCTGACTGAAACATATAGCAGAGTCCGGGTGGGCAAGAATGTGTCTGACAGGTTCCCTATTAGGAAAGGTCTGAAACAAGGAGATGCTCTATCACCAATGCTTTTTAACTTTGCTTTAGAGTACGCCATTAGGAGGGTTCAGGTAAACCAGGATGGCTTGAAACTAAATGGTACACATCAGCTTCTGGCTTATG
>Ga0123355_10014528_pt1 | contig 12320 bp, 11 predicted proteins | sample TergutEmb28metaG_3_FD_89872 | JGI IMG/M metagenome (GOLD analysis project Ga0123355, IMG submission 89872) | Embiratermes neotenicus P1 segment gut microbial communities from Petit-Saut dam, French Guiana - Emb289 P1 | ecosystem: Host-associated > Arthropoda: Insects > Digestive system > Gut ...
AAATTTACTTTATTTTGCATTAGCAAACACAATTTCAAACGGCTTTTCTCCCCACCTGAAAGGTTGGCAACTTTTTTTATTACATCCGGGGCTTTAAATTTGAAATTTGCAAGGATACTTCGGGCTTTTTCTTCGGTTAAACCAACTGCATTACGTAATGTTTCAAGTACCGTTGCGTTTTCATTATCAAACTTGATGATTTGAGGCATGTAGGCAATTTTAACATTGCTGCTTACTTTAACGACTCCGCTGTCGCAAGTTTCATCACCCATTATCAGCTTTAAAAGAGTAGTTTTGCCACAGCCATTTGCGCCAATAAGGGCTATGCGGTCATGTCTGGCAATGCCAATATTTATATTATCTAATAGCACTTTATCGTAGCTTTTGTTTACCGAATCAAACAATACGAGTTCTTTTGCGGTATGGCCGCCCATATCAAAGTCCTCAGCTAACTTTTTTGATACAGTGGGTCTTTCAACCTTATCCATCTGCTCTATGCGTTTTTCCATTGCAAGGGCTCGTTTAGCCAAGCCTGTGTTAGACGGGTTTATCTCTGCCCATATGCGCTGGCGTTTTATTGCTTCTTCTAGCTGGCTTATTTTGCGTTGCTGCTGTTTGTATTGCTCTGCATGGGTAAGATAACGCTGCTCACGTTCTTGTACATAAAAAGTATAATTGCCGGAGTAGAAATTTGCTTTGCCAGCCTCTATCTCGATAATTCTGGTAACTACATTGTCGAGAAAAACTCTATCGTGGGAAATAATGATTACTGTACCACGAAACTCACGCAAAAATTGCTCGAACCAGTTTAACGAAGCTAAGTCTAGGTGGTTTGTTGGTTCGTCCAGTAGAAGAATGTCGCAATCTCGTAAAAGGATACGTGCTAGGTTTACTCTTGTTTTTTCTCCGCCGCTTAACAGTATGAACGAGCTTTTTCTCATGTCTTCCCCAATATTCATGCCGTTACAAATTTTTTCGAGCTTGACTTCTATTTCATAGCCGCCCAGCCGTTCATATTCATCCATTAGTTTTCCGTATCGCTTTAATACCGCTGCATCTCCATTGCCCTCAATTTTTTTCATGGCTTCATAAACTTCTGTGGCCTCTTTAAAAGACGAGCGCAGAATGTCCTCGACAGTATCTTTTTCTGCAAAAACTGGGATTTGCGCAAGTATTTCTATTTTTTTGCCGGATGCTTTGGATATGGTACCGCTTTCATATGGTTCTTCGTCTGTAATTACTTTGAATAGTGTTGTTTTTCCTGCGCCATTTTTGCCTAGTAACCCGATTTTTTCGCCGCTGTAAACTTCAAACGTTACGCCTTTAATTACGTGGTTAGAGCCATAATACTTGTTTATTTCGTGTAGTGATATATCTATCATTGTAAGAACTCCTTTTGGAAAATTATTTCTAAGCATAAAAATACCCTGAGCAGACTGTTTTGTCTGCACAGGGTTATCATACACAAAGGAGCATAGTTATACTGCTATTTTCCATATGGCGATAGGCATTCAAAACAATCTTGTTGATATAAATTGGCAGACTCCCCCCTTGCAACAGAAAAACCATGAGCAAGTTGACGGTTTTGTACCGCCAAAAGGGCATAGCAACCCCTTGTGTCTATTGTTTTGAATGAAATTTTACGGATTATTACACCAGTAAAATAAGATTGTTTCATACCTTTCACCACCTTTCGGTTATATATTGCTTAAAAGTGTACCACATTAAAGTGTAAAGTTCAACCTATGGATTTTTTTTACACGCAGCAGATATTATAACTTAAAATGCTCTTCCAACAATTTCAATGTTCCTTCAATTGTACTTTCTTCTGTACGTACAATATTAAAAAGGTTATGCTGCCTTACTTCTTCAAATGTTTTTTCGGCACTTGTCCTAAATACTTCGTCTTGCTTTGCAATCTTTTTTTCTGCTTCATTTAGTGATGTAATCCATTCCCAGTAGCCCCTATGGTCGTCTCGTGAGCCGTAGTTTTTTGTAGTTGCTAGGTGGGGAGAGGTTAATAAACATGCGATCCTTTCGTAGTCCGAAATTTCTACTATTAATTCTATCGGCATGCAAACATCGGCTATTACTTTGTTGTTTTGAGATAATTTAATAAGCTCGATAACCACAAATTCATTAAACTCGTCGTTTAAGCCGGGGGCAGACTGCTCTGCTATAAATGCTTCTACCGGGCGGTTGAAGTGTGCATCCCAGTCGTATTGCTCTTGCCTGTTGTGGCGTTTGTCTTGTGCAATTTTATGGGGTTGGTATTTTTCCTCGCAAATTGTTTCCCATGTTTTAAATGGTTTGCCGTTATAATTTTCGTCAAACCGTATGAACCTGTGTTTTTCTGCCAAGATTTTTGACATTGTTGTTTTGCCGGCTAAGCATGTGCCTGTTAAGAAGTATACATTTTGCAGGCTGTGTTTTAATATGTTGTTTGCTATTTGCATTGGTTATTCTCCTTTACCCGGATACACTGGTGGTTACTCGTAACTCCCGGCCTGCGCCGCCCACATTTGCGCATACTTGCCGCTACCCGCAAGCAAGCTCTCATGCGTACCTGTTTCCACAATTTTTCCACCGTCCATAACGGCAATTTTATCCGCTATTCGTACGGAACCTAAGCGGTGAGTTACCAAAACAGCCATTTTATTGCGGGTTAGCTCCGCAAAACGTTTGTACATACGTGTTTCTTCTACCGGGTCTATGGCGGCGGTTGGTTCGTCCAGCACAATAAAGTCGTGGTTGCGGTATAGGCCACGGGCGGTTGCTATACGCTGCCACTGGCCGCCAGAGAGTTCCACACCTTCAAATTCACGGGAAAGTATTGTCTCCAGCCCTTTTGGGAAGGTTTTTTCGTCTGTATATTCCACATCTGCGTCGGTCATGGCTTGGGTTGGGTCGTGGGTGGCTTCGGTTGAGCTAATGCGCACGTTTTCTTCCAAGTTAAAAACATATTGCCCGTAATTTTGGAACACGCCGGATGTTTTGGCAAACAGTGCAGCATCCATTGTTGTTGCAACGTCTTGGCCGCCTATTAACACACGGCCATTATCTGGCTTATACAAGCCGCATAGCAATTTTACAAGGGTGGTTTTGCCGCTGCCGTTTTCCCCTACAAGAGCCAAAGTTTGGCCGGGGCGGATGGAAAGAGATACGCCGTCTACAGCGTTTTTGTCTGCACCTGAGTAAGCAAATGTTACATCTGTAAGGGTTATGCCTTGGGTAAAGTCCGGCTCCGCATATTCCTTTTTAGGGATTGGAATGTCTAAAATATTAATGAAATTGTGGATTTTGCCAAGATTTTGAGCAACAGACCACTTTATGCGGTTAACAACTTCTTCTACCAAAGCAAACATCATACCCACGGAAGCAAACACCGCCGCAAACGCCCCAACAGTTATATACCCCTGCATAAGCGAGCGGAACAATAGTACCAAAACGCCTATCCAACCTGCCCCTTTAACAATGTTAAGCCCTAGGGTTATTGCGGCAATTTTTTTATGAGTTGTCCATTCTTTTTGTGCAAGTAACTCTAAACTGTCCATAAATAACTTTTTGAAGAAAAAATACGCACCAAATAGGCGGGTTTCCCGCATTGGTTTTAGGCCAACTAGACAGTCTTCGTAATGGGCGTTTTGGCGGCGGATGGGGGCGGAAACTCTTTCTAGTTCCGCATGATATTTTGCCTCTACTATTTGGGAAAGCAGAACGGGCGTAAAAACTAGTGCGAATGCAAACAGTAAAACCGGCTGCATTTGCCATAAAAACGTACCCATAACTGCAAAATAAGCACCGTAAAAAAACACGGCGTCGCTTAAAGTGCAGTACATGTTAATTGAACCGCCTCTGCCTTCCACACCTTTTTCCAAATCGTCTAAATGGTTTTTGTCTTCGTAAATTTGTGCGGGCATTTGCTTTAATTTTTTGTGAAGAACAATTGCCAGGCGTCCGTTAACTTTTTCAAACAAAACGCTGTTGATGAAAAAATTGTGTACGGCGTTCATTACTTGTTGCAGCAACATTAGCGCAGTAACCATTGCTGCGCCTATATATACGTATCGTAAAACTCCGTCCCCCATTGCCAGGTTTGCCAAAGCATCGTACAGCCGCTGGTTTACTGGGGCTACAAAGCCCCATGCGCTGCCATGCAAAATTGCCAGCAAGGCATATATCACCCATGAAAAGGGGGCAGCTTTTACAACCATTGGCGTGGTACGCCTTATGGCTTTAAATACAGATAAGTTTTGTTTTTTGTCTTTTTCCACGGGTTTCACCTCCTAAATAATTCAAATGATCGCAAATGCGGATCAGTTGAATTTTACAAATACCAACTTTGCTGGCTTTCAAACATTTCTGCATAAATACCTTTTGCGGCAAGTAAACTGTCATGGCTGCCTTCTTCTGCTACTTTGCCGTTTTCTAATACAAAAATAGTATCCGCAAGCTTGGCAGATGCCAGCCTGTGGCTTATAAAAATTGTGGTAAAGCCATGGCTTATTGACTCGAACTTTGCATACACTTGGCTTTCTGCTACAGGGTCTAGTGCGGCGGTTGGTTCGTCTAAAATTTTTACGGGGGCGGGGCTTATTATTGCACGGGCAAAAGCAAGGCGTTGCCACTGCCCGCCAGATAAATCTATGCCGTCGTCGTGGGTTTTTCCCAGCAGTGTATTTTTACCGTCTTTAAGCTCATCCGCTGTTTTTTCAAAGCCAGACATATCAAGTGCGTAGTCTATTTCTTGCTCTGTCGCGCCATTAATTTTTCCTATTGCAGCGTTTTCTGCAACGGTAATATCGTAGCGGGCAAAGTCTTGGAACAACACGCAAAAGCAGGCCTTAATTTGTGGGAGTGGCCATTCACGCAAGTTTTTGCCATTTAGTAAAATATCGCCGGTGTAATCGTCATAGGCGTGTAATTAGCTTGGTTAGTGTGGTCTTGCCTGCACCGTTTACCCCAACAAAGGAATAATGTTTGCCTTTTTCCATTTTTAAAGACAAATTATCTAAAATCACTTTTTCCGTACCCGGGTAGGTGAAACTTACATTTTTAAACTCCAGGCTTTCAAACTCCGGCGGCACTTCTGTGGGAAGGGCTTCTGCTTCGGTAATTTCGCTAAGCTCTAGGAATTTGTTCACATCTTTCAAAAATTCCATTTGAAACGTAAATTGCTGGAAATGATGCGGCAAGCTCCACCCAATCATGTTAACACACATAAACAGTGCGCCTTGCAAGGCTATAAATAGCCCTACAGACAAACTCCCGCTTGCAACGGAAGGTGCCATAATAAACAGGCTGGCGGCAGACAGTACCCCCAGCAAAATTGCAGAGGCTTTCGACCGTATGTACCACGACCTGTTAACTTTTAGTATATGCTTGCGGTTTGCTTCAAAATATTTCTCATACTTTTTAGACAGATAATCTGTAAAGCCAAACAAATTGCGTTCTGCAACGGTGTAACGGTCACGCAAAACCCAGTCGAAATTCCAGGCGTACCGCTGCTCTGTTGTGGCTTCTCTATGGGCTTGGTAAATTGCCTTGCCCGCTTTTGATGCTATGAAGAAGATGGGTATGGACAGCACGATAAGCACAACGCCCGCCAAAGGTGCGTTTACAATTAAAATAACTGCGAAGCTAACTGTCGTACCCACCAATGTAAAAAAACCTATCACATTGTCTAAAACTCCGCTTATTTGGCCTACCGGGTTGTTCCATACACGGTTTAGCAGGTCTACCGTGTCTTTATTTTCTGCATGTTTGTATTCTAACCGCACACGCTTTTCTATAAACGGGACACGCAAAACCAACCGCATTTTTATTGCCCTATGCTGGTTTAACAAATTAGTAAGCGGCCATGCAATATACCCATAAACAGAAAAAGCCGCCATGGCAACAAGAGGCATGACGATACTTCCGGCGTCTTGCCCTTCTGCCACAACGGCTAAGGCTGTGTTTATAAAATAAGCTGTAATTAACACATTAATTGGCGCAATAGCTAGGTTTATAAGCCCATGAATAACCCCCAATAGTGTTGCCACGGGGGTTATGCGAAGGGGCATGGTTAATGCCCTAAAGAAAGAGATCCTTTTACCTAGATTCAATGGAAAAACTCCTCTTAGAACCTGTGCTTAGGTTCTTAAAACCCGTGATATACTTTTAACTTACATACCGCATCCTCAGCTATTACTAATTCGCCATGTTCAAGCAGCTGTCTGTATGTTATAGGGCTTGTTGGCTGCTTTTGCCCAAACTCGCACAACTTGTTTTCAAACTTCTTGGTGCTGTAGTCTGCAGTGCCGATATTTTGTAGTACAAGGTGGTGCTTTCCTTCCACTTTATACACATGACTGCGGCCTTTGTAAAATTCCGGGATGCATGAAGCTGCCGCTGCTGCCATATCAAAATTAACGAAAGAGAATACAGTGTATCCACTTTCCGGCTTTTTGCGCAGGGTCTGTGGCTTTTGGCCGCCGCCAGGCTGCGGCACTTGATTTTGCCCATTCCCATTGTTTACACCACTCGGGTGCATTGTAGCAAACATGAACCCGTCTTGCCCATACCCGTTGTTACCAAGCTGTGCCATCATGTTATTTACTATATTTTGAAAACCTGCTAAACCGTCAATACCGCTATACTGGCCATTATTCACCTGCCCGTACATATCGCCCTGGGCTTCTACCTTTGTAACAAGAATACTCAAAGTATCGTGAGCCATTTTAGCCTCAAAAACCAGTGGAGTACCCACAGTTGCAAACTCATACTCCCCATGTAAGAGCTGAGTAATTTCCTGAAAAAGCCCCTGAGTTTTGTTTGCAGAACGAGTTAGAATATCATGGACATTTATATTTCTGTCTGCTAAGTCTTGCGCCATAAGTATGAATCTTATTTGATTATCATTTAGTCTTTCAACTTTCACGGATAGCCGCCACCTTTATATGTAAATTTCACCGAATCCAGTATATTAGAACATTGGAATAATAGCAAGTGTTGTTGAGTGGGATTTTTTACATAAAAAATAAGGAGTGTAGAGTACTTACAAAACACTCCCTACTTTATTCAACTAAGTATCCGTAAAGTAAAATACAACATTGTTGGGAAAAAGATAATTACCGACATTAGCCGTGACACTTGCAGCACTGCAATCTTTGGGGTGTCAAGCCCTAAGTTGTCCGACAATATTGCCATTTCTGTAAGGCCTCCGGGGGTAGATGCCAATAAGCAAGTAGCCATATTTAGCCGTGTTAGCTTGTGCATAACGAATGCAGTGGCAAATGTAATTGTAATAACACCAACAAAAAGTATGAGCATTGGCACAATCAAGCCACGCATAGCAAAAATACTTTCCCTATCCATACGCATACCAACAAACGCCCCGGCAACCATTTGTAAAGGTAACCTACAACTTGGCGGGAAATATGCTTTGCTAGTTGTAATATTACATATTGCAGTACCCAACATAGCTCCAATTATTGCACCTGCCGGGATACCTAGCCACCAAAGAGCTAACCCGCTTGTGCCGCCACACAAGATAGTGATAAATATCTGCTTTAGCAAGAAACCTGACTTAATATCTTGCTGTTTATCACCTATTTCTGAAATAGATGATACATATGTAGTAAAACCAGGGTTGAGTTTCATTTTTGAAGTTATTTTCCTGTAAAACGGTATCATACACATGAAAATGAACATCAAACGAGATAATTGCAACAATACTACATAGGCGGGGTTGGCTCCCAACTCTGCAGAAACAATTGCCATATCCATCATACCACCCGGAGCGGACGCAAAGAGTGATGTAGCAATGTCTAGCTTGCTAAAGCGGTACATTACCGTTCCAATGGCTATATTAATTACAAGCATACAAATAACCATAACAAAAGCGGGTAATGCCAGCTTTCTTAAACCAAGTGCGTCACTTTTTGTAACTCTGCTGCCTATCATTATGCCAGATGCTATTTGCAAAACAACCTGCAAACCGCTAGGCAGTGCCGCTTGTGCAAATATTATATTTAGGGCAACCACAGCCACCATTGCTCCAAGCATACCCCCTGCCGGTAATTTAAGCTTATTGCCTATAAACCCGCCAGCCACAGCAACCGCAAGAACCAATAAAAATGAAAAAACATCCGCCAACTTAACTACCTTCTTTCAAAATGGTGGTAATCAATAGGAACACGCCAATTACCACCCCATGTCCACCCACGACTTGTAAATGCACGATACACAACATCTCCGGGGACTATCATACCTGGGCGGATGTATGTACGATCTAAGTAGCGCCTACCTGTGATAGGCAATGTAATATCATTTCGAATAAATGGGTTTTGAATAGGGTTAATGTCTATTGCCATGCCCCATGCGTGCCGTGAAAGAGTACTTGTACCTGCTATCACTCTGAAATTAAACGCTACACTGTTATTATCTGCCATGGAGTAGTAATCATCTGCACCATAATAGTCTATTAGGCGCATTCTAGCAATTGGAAAGCGGTATTCGTATATTTCCCGGAAAATATCCAGTACTTCATCTGCAATGGATGCGGCAACAATAAGATGACCGTATTGGCTCATATTGTCAAAATCCGCATGAGTGATAGTTAGGTATGAAAGATGGCAATAGTTGAAAGGGGCATCCGAATGGAAGGAGCTACCTGATATTTGCCGGATGATATGTTCAGGCAGTGGCTCTGCAGTGAAGATGGGGTACAGCGCATAGCGATTATTTGCGTCTATTATTATCGTATTTCTGCTAGCAACCCACGCAACTCGCAACTCTAAAATATCGGCAATTTGGCGCAGATTTACATATATATTACCGTTGTGGTTATATTCCGAAATTGAAGAACCGCTTTCCCATACTGTACACAGAATTTGCGCTAAGTTATCCTAACAAACGTTGGTATATTTGAATACATATTGTAAGTCTGCAAAGCGGAAGTAGTTTGAGCCATTAATATTTTTGGCATCTAAAGTAGTGAATGTTCCATTTATAAGCAGAGTTAATGTGGTAGATGTTATATTACACGCTAGAGGAGGTGGAGGTGGTGGCAATAACGCATCCATTAATATATTGCTCACATGGATATTGCAGTGTATCAGTTCATAATCATGATAAGCCATCTCTTCATAGTACAGCTCACCTTCATACTCTTCATTTAAATAAGGCATTATGGTGATTGTGTATATTGTTTGGTAGTTATCTATACCGCAAGCAGTTATAAATAATATAAAAAGCAAAATTATCTTATATTTCAAATTCTTGAAATTCTGCGTGCAGATCCTCATCACTTATCCCCCCCTTTGCCATTTGAAAGCTATTGCTACCCAAAATATCTGTAACACTTTTTTGTGGGTTTTGATGCAAAATATTTACCAGCTCAATAAAATCCCGGATTATTTCCCGTGGGGTGATGTGCGTTTCTGCACCAACCCTGTTGTATTCTACAGTTAAGAAATACAGCAAGTCCTCATGAGAAAGCATGGGCACATAGTTAAACAAACCAGCATGGATGTCCCTCAATTTTTCTACTAGTACATACATTTCCTCTTGATTTAACATTGCTAAGCGGATTATGGGCGCAGATAAATCTTTGACATCTGCCGTAGCAAAATGCCCTTCTGCAAGGCGCGAACGCAGGGCTTCATAACTGAATACTCCACGATATTTGTCTTCAATGCATTGCGGAGTACCTCCCATTAAAAAACCAATGTGCATGGCCTTACCTTGTAAAACATCATTGTACATAGTTAATATTTTTTCGTAGTTGTTATTTCGTGATATAGAGTTAGGGATTTTAAATATGTTAACTAACTCGTCTACTATTACAAGCAGCCCTTGATAACCTGCGCCAACCAAAAACATTGCAAAAATTTTCAAAAAATCATACCAAGTTTCATCCGTTACAATAAAATTTATGTCTAGTTCGGCTTTAGCTTCCTTACGTGTAGGGTATTCTCCGCGGAACCAGCGGAGTACGTTGCTTTTTAGAGTTGCGTCGTCTTCTCGGTAGGCTTTCCAATATAGGCTTACGGCCTTTGCAAATTCAAAACCGTTTACCATGCCCTCTAGTTGGGCCGTTAAGGCGAAAATCTGCTTTTCAACCTCCTTAAAAAATGTGTCACCTTCAAAGCTTGTGTCGGTTTTTACTTGAGTTTGAATGCCAGAAATCCACCTTTCCAAAACCAGTGGCAATGCACCGCCATCCAGCTTAGACTTAGTTGATAAATTTTGGATGAGTTCCTTGTATGTTGCCAACCCCTGCCCTTTTGTGCCAGAGAAGCGACGCTCCGGTGAGAGGTCTGCGTCCACTACTGCAAAACCTTTTGCAGTAGCATAGTTGCGAATGGTTTGCAAAAGAAAACTTTTACCGCTACCGTATTTGCCAACAATAAAGCGGAAGGACGCACCGCCGTCAGATATTAAATCTATATCGTGAAGGATGGCAGATATTTCTGCTGCACGACCAACAGTGATGTATTCTAAGCCCACACGTGGTACTACTCCGCCTTTTAGGGAGTTTACTAAAATGTTGGCTATACGAGGTGGGATTTTTGTCATAGGGCTCACTACTTTCATTGAGTTTGTCACCAGTATTCTATGTCAATATAAGATAAAATTCAAGTGTGTCCAAGTCCTGGACAACGACAAACGCATGAAACGTTTGTCGTTCGCTAAAAGATGTCGTAGCTGTGCTCCAAGTCGCCAATTTTACATTTGTAACTTTTAATTTTAACAAATTTTTTTATCTATCTGCTATAAAAACAACATATCGATCGAATGATGTCAATATTTTTGCGACTTTTAGCAAGTATTGCAACTCCTGATTAAAAAATGATTACATATGTACTTTTATATGATAATTTGCGAAGAAAAATAATTGCCTAAATATTACCAGCATGTTAAAATTTCTTCCATAAATATTGCGAGACATGAAATTCAATTTTTGGAGGAAAAAATGAGAAAAATAATCACTTTTTTTATTTTCGTATGTGCTCTTGTAGCTATGTTAATACTCCCTTTTGGAACAATGCACTATATATCTGCCGGAGGAACACTACGGCAGGTTACAATTTATGACGGCACTATTTCCAAACAAATATCAACAGGTGCAAGAACAGTAGCGGAGTTAATGCGTGAGCTTGGTATCACACTAGATGACACAGTAAGGATTGATTACACACACGAAGCATTGATTACAAACGGCATGACCATTTCTATCGAAAGAGAGATGAGTTATGTAGTAGAAATTGATGGCACAACAATGGGCAAAAAAGCCAGTTGGCCAAACACTACAGTAGAGCAGATACTACTAATGCTACAAAATGAAAAAGATATTACACTGTTATATGAAGGTGACTATAACAGGCAAGTTGTATATGGTGAAACACTAAACCTAACAACATTAACTGCAAGAATAGAAACAGAAGTTGTAACACTATACTATGAAACATATGAAAACCTTACTCCCCACGTATGGGAAGGACATTCTTTTGTGAGACAAGCCGGTTCCCATGGCGAAAAAGAAGTTACAACTACTATAATATATATAGGCGGTGTGGAGCAAAACCGTGAGGTAACAGGTCAAGTAGTACTGGAAGAACCAGTTAACGCCATTATAGACATTGGCCAAGGGCGGCTTGGTGCGCTTGCAGATGTTGCATCACCGGATTTCCACTACGTAAGACGTGTACGCATGGAAGCAACGGCCTATACTGCGGGTTTTGGTTGCACAGGAAAACACCCATGGGACCCGTGGTACCGCATAACGGCTTCCGGAAGAGAAGTGGAACATGGTATTGTTGCCGTAGACCGTAGAGTTATACCGCTAGGCACACGGTTGTATGTTGAAGGATATGGCTTTGCAATTGCCGCAGATGTAGGCGGTGCTATACGTGGCTATAAAATTGATTTGTTTATGGAAGAGCTACAAGATGCCTTACGGTTTGGGCGCAGGCATTTGTATGTTTGGATTTTGGAATAGCAAACGATTTACATTGCCACAAAAACCAACCGGTTGTATTTTACAACCAGTTGGTTTTTTATTTATAGTGAAAGTAACTTCAAAACAGACCAAGACGAAGCCTTGATATGTCTTGGAGTTACATAAATGACCTGTACAAAACTCGCAGCAGAGCCGCTTTTTAAAAATTAACTGGAATGTCCCCATACTTTTGTGAATAAGCATATGAAGAGACTATAGAATAAGGGGCAAAACCATATGCTAAACAAACTTTGGGGCGGAATGATTCTTCTATCAATAATAATAGCTATGTTTACTGGTAATATGCCTGCACTAACAAATGCTGCAATAGAAT
>Ga0123355_10014529_pt1 | contig 12320 bp, 8 predicted proteins | sample TergutEmb28metaG_3_FD_89872 | JGI IMG/M metagenome (GOLD analysis project Ga0123355, IMG submission 89872) | Embiratermes neotenicus P1 segment gut microbial communities from Petit-Saut dam, French Guiana - Emb289 P1 | ecosystem: Host-associated > Arthropoda: Insects > Digestive system > Gut ...
GGGGGGTGTTCTTTCCGTACATCTCAAGCTTGACAATTGCAGAGGTGAGACCTGGACTGTTCTTCCAAGCTTTACTGTAGGCTGTTTGATATTGGCTTTCTTTAATATGTTTGCTTATTTTATTATGAAGATTATAGAAACAGTGTGAGAAATACAGAACCATTAATGAAATTTGTGTTACCTGTAAGACATGTCAAATTTTTAAATTTTGCTCTTACTATAAATTTGAAGCTGTAAATCCTTGCTTTCTCTTTTACATATAACATTAAAAATACCTTTGCACAGGCCTGTTGACATGTGAGATAAACTCATCAGGAGCACACAGTGACATATCAGTGCTGTTGATCAGTCATTGTTTGTGTGGCATACTTGTAGTATAAAGCATTCTAGGAAATAAACCAAGCACAAGACTCTTGGCATGAAAGAAAGAAAGAAAGAATGAACTTGGCATTGAAAGAGTTGGCAGAATCCTGATTGCACTGCATAATATTTCAGACCACATGCCTATAATTATGGTTGTGTCATGTCTTGGCCAGGAGAAATGACCCAGGTTTGAGAAATCACTGTAGGATTGTACTTTTATGTAGCAGGCTCTGTAAGATACATGTGAACAAGTTTCAAACTGCCCACAGTGTGAAATTCCTGGCACGTTTCATCTTTCGTTGCCATTGTCTGCAGTATGAAAGTTGATCAGTATGAAGCTAACTGTTGTAAAAGTTATGACATTACTCAGCATTAAAATTCCCTTTAAGTTGATTATGAAATTCATAGTTACACAACCGTTTTTTTTTTAAATATAGTCAAGTAATGTCTGTTAACTGGGCTATGGTATTACAGTTGTGTCATATTTACATTACTTTGACAAGGTCTATATATTCAGCTCAATGGTAACAATTCTCAGGTCTCCCCCAGACCTGGGCAGGTGCGATGTCTCATAGCAGAACGATTTATGAATTATGTAATTTGTTGCTTTTTGAGTAATTCCCCGGCGTCTGAGTTCTAATTGCCAACGTTTCGGAACTCACTATTGGTTCCATCTTCATAGGCAGGTCAATGAAGCATATACTTCATTGACCTGCCTATGAAGATGGAACCAATAGTGAGTTCCAAAACGTCGGCAGTTAGAACTCAGACGCTGGGGAATTACCCAAAAAGGAACAAATTACATTTAGAACATGGCGAAAGCTTAAAAACAAGAATGATTTATGAATTAGTTTGTTTTACAATACACCCAGCCCTTGTTTTATGCTTTTTTTTCTTTAATGCCCTGTGCCAATTTACACCCCTCCGTAGTTTTCACCCTCTCAGCCTTTTGGCATGCCGCATTATTTTTGGCTAACCCCTTGTATCTGATGGCAGTGTCATTTTTTATTTATGCCCACTTTATCAGGAATGCAACTAGGGCATAAAACAAGGGTTGGGTGTAGTTTAATGTATGAAATACACATGATTGGTACTCCTTAACAGCGCTGTGTTTTCAGTAGTACCTATATGTGCATTTCATAGACAAAATATGTACAGAAATATAAAACAGCTGTTCCATTAATGGTATTACTTTGAGACATTGTACCAGTGTAGGTCTGGAAGAGGCTTGAATATGTCTACAGGTAACTAAAATGTGTAGCCATAGTCTTAGTAATGTAAATATGACATGACCGTAATACCGTAGTCCTTTTAATGAATATTACTTGACTGTATCCAAAAACTACTGTGGAACTACATATTTCATAACCATTGTGACTGTAATAAAACTTAGCAGTGTGCACCATACAAACATTAAATTTGCTTTTGTGTTTCTTTTCTCAAAAACACAAGATTTATGTAAACATATAGTGGGCTTAAAGTGAATTTTTATTTACAAGTTTTGTTTGTAACATTCTTTGCTCTGATAAACATGTAAGGAGTTGCGTGTAAGTTATAGGTATGTGGGCTAGCATTATCAGTATATTGACTAGGCTGTGGTCTGGACAATCTGGGGTTTGAATCCCAGCAGGGATGAGATTTTCAGCTTCTATGAAACCTCCAGACTGACTTTGTAGACAACCCTGCCCCCCATTCAGTGCATAGTGGGGTTCTTTCCCGGGGGTGAAGCAGCTGGGGTGTGAAGTTGACCACTCATCACGATCTAGTGCAGAGGTTAGGAATGAGTGGAGCTATACCTGTATGCTCTCTGTATGCCTTCATGGCTTGCGCAGGAACAACATTACCTTTAACAGTTATGCACAAGTTTGATTCAAATTACACTCAGAAATACGTGTAGTATCTGTTACAACTATGATTGGAGGTTGTTGAGAGTTTTATTATGACTTGTAGGTACAAATTTTCATGAAAATTCAATCAGTCATTTTGAAGATTTTACATATAAATAGAACTGTTGGACATGTTTTTGCAACTTTATATTGTGAAAATGCCCAAAAGCAATTATTTTTGTAACAGTAATAGTCATTTCCTGTTCATTTGTTATTTTCCTCTACTTCTTCTCTTAAAAGTGTCAAAATGCATTTGAAAATCTTGTATTAAAAATGTGTGTAGGACTGTTGGAAAGGTTATCTTCTATGCTGTAGTGTAAGCCAAGTAGTTAGGTTAGTGCACTAATGCTTGGTACTCCGTACATTACTTTTCACTGTGAAGTTGTAGTTCACCAGGCTGCACCACTAGAGAATGGCTTCTGTTGTGTCAGTACTCTAATTGTTCATTAAGAACAGGGTTGTAGTCATATGTTAGGTGGTTAGATGTGCTGCATAGTTTCACATTTTGTTGTGTATTGTATTTGATACTTGCATACAGAGAATTTTAGATAAATTCTCAGTAATGATAAATATGGATTGATCAGGCAAACATGACCTGTTTGAGTGGGTTTACTAATTTTTGGAGCTAAAAAATAAATACAGTTACAACAAGACAGTGGCCATGCCATATTCAGGCAGAGTCCAGCTTCTCACAGTGGAGCCTTGGGCTTAAGCCCAGGTTTCTTTTTGTGAGATTTGTGTTGGACAAAGAGACTCTGAATTTGGTAACTGCCTACACTAGAACAGTTATTTGCCACCAATTATCTTCCCATAATTGCTCTGTACATAGTTCCCTGTGAGATGTGCTATATCCCTGACCAGGCAGCTCATTATCATGTGGTACATTGTCCTTGCTCCTTAAATTGGGAACCTTCCCCTGTGACTCAGCACATGGCGGTTTTGTTCGTCTCATAGCAAAGAAGCATAAAGCATGCATTAATTTATGTTATCATTCATATTTTATGTTGTTGAGATCCTTACTGAGTCTGTTAAAATTTTTCCGCAGCATCTGCCAGCCATGGCCACTTCATCTGTCTTTAATAATCATTTAGCATTTAATGCTTCTGTTAATTTCTGTTGGACACTTTACTGACTGCCTGTTAGCAGAGTGTCAACCATACAGGAGAATGAAATCACATTGTTATATTACATATCAGTGAAGCATATAACATTACATATTTTCACATAACTGGTACACTTAATAGTTAGACTTCAAAGTATGTTAGGTTGAATAAAAGACCAGCTTCATGTCACTTGCTATTTTATTTCACTTCTTATGTGCTCAATTAACAATGCACCAAATTACCAATCAACCACTGAAACATACTACACACAAGAGAACACAGTGATTACAAAGGATAAAAGAAAATGGTCAATATCAATGAAAATACACCTACCAACTGCAACAAAGCGACAAAGCACATCACACCAAACACACACCACTAAACACCATAAATGTACACTAACGCTAAATCCTCCATCTTTACAGAACAATACGACCGATGTGGTAATTCAACAGCACAGTCACAAGCTCCTGATGATGGATATATTAAGAAGTGAAATAAAATAGCAAGTGACATCAAGTTGGTCGTTTATTCAACTATTACAATGATGCACGGTCCAATAAACATATGTTGAGTTGTTTAAACCACTATCCAGCATGTTTTCATACTGTCACTTCCTCACCGACCTCAGATGCTTATGTTATGTGTTTGTTATATTTTCTGTGGGATAAAGAACTACATTGATAATAATTGTGAAGAGATGATGTAAGCTCATAAGCTGAGTCACACTGTGCATTCAGCTGCCCCATGCCTTCTCCTTGCCACATAAGAGTCTAGGTACTCATGAAAGCAAACACTACTACCCTCTGTGACAAGGGTACTTTGTATATATTCAGAGGGTTTAGAGAGTAGATGTTCCTGCAGGCATGTTAACAAATAAGAATAACAATTCTGTCAAAACAGTTTAAATTTTTGTAAACTTATAATTTTCTGGCAATTCATTTTATAATTTTTGTATTTTTTATACAGTAGTGTGGTTGTACTTGCCTACTGTATTTTAAAACATATTTTGGTTTTATTTATATTTGGTGAGATGTATTACAAAGCATTCATGTTTTGGTCAGAAGGTGTTTTGTCTGATCCAAGATTAATATTGTTAAGTACATTTTAACAGGTTCTGTCAATATTAACGTTATGAGATCTGTTTTTCTGGAACAAGAATTTTTGTGCATACAGACCAAATGTAAATGTACTCATACTTAAAATTATGGTCTTGTGGGATGTGATGCCATGTAATTTGGTAGGTAGGAATCAACATTTTGGGACACTCTGAAATTATCCTGTGAAACATTGGTTCCTGTCTGTCACTGTGTGTTGTCACATCACAGAAGACTGTAAGTTTAACGCTCATTGCTGTAAGAACATCAAATCTCTTGCATTCAGTTCATTATGGCGTCTGCAAATTTTTGTATATAGAGGTTTCAAGGGGTTTCAGTGAGGCATCTGATACTGCAGGAGATCATGCGTCAAATTTTGACAGGTGTATGTTGATAAACACAGTATTACATGTTTCTTACAGCTTTTGTAACTTCTTCACTTCTGTGTTGTGTTCTTTTTAAATAGTTCTTGGGCATGTATAGTGAAATTATCCCTACAGCCCTGCTTCTGATGGCACATGGTTGTATAGGTTGTTGCTGGTTGTGGTGAATGTTGACACCTTACTCAAGTGCCTATGAAACTTAATGTGCAGTTGTTATATTTATTTTGTTTTTATATGTTACTTAAAATTGTGCAATTTTTTTTTAACAAAATGGTATTGTCTGTTCAAAATTCACAATTTATCATTTAATCTGCAGGAAACTGTGAATTAACTATTTTGAAGTTTTGAATAGACCATACTTAATGGCGTATATATACAAGTATATATCTTTGTATATTTTTTTTATTGATTTTGATATTTTATATGTGTTCATTTGAAGTAAGGCCAGTTAAACCTATGTGCAATTTGTATGTTTAAAGAAAGGACGTGTTCTTGTTGGCATTAATTTTAATTCTTAAGCTTTATTGTATTGTAAAGTATTTCTTGAACAAATTGTTGGCTTTGTGAATACTATTTGTCTCAGAATGGTTTGTGTTCTAGTTGGATGTAGCTACTATTGTTGCTGCCCTTGTTGGCTGTCTTCAGACTTACATAGTCTGGTAGTACCATAGTTTAAATTTATGAATTTCTGGTTGTCTGTAGGTTAAAGCTGTACCAGATGAAAGATTTTGATTATTTCACTCTGAACCTGTGTCATACTCTGGGCATTACCTCTGTTATCATAAGAGCAAAGCATAAAGTATTTAACAAAATGGTTGAAGTCCTGCAAAATGGAAACTCTTAAAGTGAGGGAAGCAATTTGTATTCATACAGCCACATATTTTTATTATAACGAAAAGGAATAAAGGTTTATGACAGAAAATGTAAAATATATCTCTAGAGATTACATTAAAATTCTACCATAGATCATGGAGGTGCCTAGTCACCAGCTTTTCACAATGAAATTGTGGGTTCAGTCTTAGGATGGGCCTTGTGGGATTAGTTGTAGAGAAAATGGGCCCTGGGGCAGTTTGCGGGTTGACCATGGCTTCTTGCTGCCACACATCATTCTACCAGTACTGCATACTTACGGACTGGTGCAGTAGCCCCTTTTGAGACTGCAGTACAAGGAGACTTATTCCACTCATATAGCTGCAAATAAAATTGTGTGCAACCTCAGCTGGGATAGCTGTAAATTTAAACATCTTCTCATGATTATAAGTTGTAATTGTCAGGCTGCATACTAGCAATTGATGTAATGTAGTAATTAGACCGAGAGATTTTTATTAGAGTGTGTGATGTTACAAGGGCACTTCCATAGTAGCTGCAACATTGGAAGTGAAGCTGTGTGCTAGTAGCCATGGATTATGACTTTGGCCCCCTTCAGTAATGTGGGAACTCATGATAAATATTAGCATGCTTGCAACATTCATGTTTTTGATACTGCCACATTCTCTTCCACGTGGCAGCTGAATTCTGTATGTCCCACCCACTGATGGGGGAGCTCAGCTGTGTTTGCATGTTTCTGGATCTGATCTTGTTTCAGCACATATACGTAACATTCAATGGAAACCTCATTGTTACAAACTTACATAGTCCAAAGTAATTACAGTGTCTTGCCAGAAAATATGTAAAATATATTCCTTGTTACAAAATGACTTATTGTTTTATTCCTTTTTTCTTTCTTTTTTTTTGTGCTGTGGTAATGCAGAAGTCGTTGTTACAGTTCACAATCATGTGCACATAAATTATTTCTTCATTACACTGTATGCTTATGATTAAACAGTGATGTTGATTACCACAGTAATTTACTGTTATGGTCTGAACAGACATCATGCTAGTTCTGATGCAATTTTAAAATTATTTTTAGATATGTTCACAAAATTGCGAAAAGTGACTATTGACTTCTCTCCGCATGTAACAACTCTGCGACTCTGCTCCCACTGAACAGATTTTCAGTAAATTTGATATTTGAGTATTTTTTTTGAAAATCTGTTGAGAAAATTCAAGTTCATTAAAATCTGACAAGAATAACGGGTACTTGACATGGAGACCAAAGTACGTTTGTGATTATATCTCACCCAGTTCATCTTAGAATGAGAAATGTTTGAGACAGATTTGTAGAGAAAATCAAAACACGCATTTTATGTTCAATAAATTTTTTTCGAAAATTGTGCCATTTATGAGATAATGTGGAAGAATATAAGAGAGCCGGACAGGCCACAGATGAAAATATGTGCATGCACATTTCATGGTGGATACCTAAGGCTACAAACACACACTCAGAATGTGTATTACTTATTGCTTTTTCCACTGCAGTAATGGTTGCACGAATGCACCTCAATGTTATGTTATACATACATTACTTCTCTTATATGTTTTCCATATTCTGTGCAGTAGATTCATTATATAGCATGTAATCCAACAATTACACATTCAAAAAGAAACAGTCATTTTTCACTTTATGATGTGCCTCGTACATGTTTCAACCTGTACAAGGCCCTATTCAGGATGGTCTTTAACAAAGTAATACATAATGGCAGATTCTGTTAGAGTTGTGCGTATGTGGAATCAAAAATACAATGTTTTCAAAGAAAATGTTTACGAATATTAATAATATAGACTAATAACAAATACTTTTCATATAAATATTTCACATGTCATTTGAATATGTGTCACTGTAGATGACTGAGTACTTGGTCGTCCGCCATGGTATAATCATGGACCAACATCACAGGGATAACTCCCCCAGAACGAAGATGATGTATTCATATAGATGTTTGCAATGAGAGATAGATACTCACATGAAATGTAAAATGCTTACATGAAAAGTATTTGTAATTTGTCTATTTTAAATATATTTAGCAGTTTTAATTTAAATATTATATTTTTGACTCCACGTATGCACATCTTCAACAGAATGTGCCATAACTGTGTTCCTTTATTAGAGACCTCTGTAAGGATGGCCATGTGGAGGCTGAAACACATGGAAGGCACACTGTAAAGTGACAGTTATTTTTTGTTGATTTTGCAATTGTTCGATTAAATTCTCCCTAAATTTCTTGTTTCTTTTGACAGTCATGGATGTTGTTCAAAACCTTGTCTGTTGTCTGACTTCCATCACAATGACAGGACGAGGTTTCTAATTTCATTTCAAGCCTAGTGAAGAAACAATTTCTGTTTGTGACCCTAACTGAACTTAGTACTATGAAATGTTAACAGATTACCTATACTATAATTATGATTTTTTGGCATTAGCAATTTACTCACCGTAAATTGTGTTGTGGACTAATTTTACTGTATAAAATGTACCTAACATAGTTGGTTATTCAGAGATGGTGTTTTAGAACAATGTACCCTATTGTTTATGATGAAATGGTAGGTAGAATGTTTATTAGCAAATTTGTTTTATATGGCAATCTATTTAATACTTTCCAAAGTTATATATTCTTCATTATATAAAGAAATATTTTGAATAGTGCCAGAGAACATTAAGTCAATCAAATAGCACCATGATAAAGTACAAATATGACTTGCATTTTGAAATTTCTGCAGTGGAACTACAGCACATTCATCAACATTTTGTGGCCTCCTTAGTCATTTTAGTTTTTGCTGAACCCCTCATTCATTCCTGTACCTGAAGAGACTTTTTTTTAACCTTCTAGCCAAAGCATTAATTTATGTAAATGGAAACATGAATTTGCCAGTTGAGTTGATTTCTCTTCTTGTTTTTATTTAATCAATAAAGGTCATTACAAAATGACAATGGACATGACACCACCAGAGTTCAACTTCATTGGTGCACAACTTCTTTTAACCACAGGCCACTGAGACACAAGTGATTTAGCATAGTGACACAAAAGACTTTTAAAACAAAATCTATTTAATATATTAATATCGTTTGTTACTAAAGACAGCACAAACCACTTACAGGTTCAAGGGCCATCTCTGCCCTGCAGGCCACAGGCTGTAAATCACTAATCCACATGGTGTGATGAGCCGTTAGTATGTCTGGGTTTTGGGCCATTGTTGTAACAAACACAACAAAGTGCAACTGTTGCAAAGGCAATTAAGACTATTTTGCAGTTATTATATACAGCACATTTAAATTCCACCAATCAGCCACAGATGGCACTGAACATGGATAAGACCTTAATACTAGACATTATTAAAAATCAAGAGCCAATTGATAACAAGCATAGAAAGGCATGCATGACAATACAATTCTGTAAAATTGACAGTTTTTACACTGTAAATTCTATGAAGGGAACATAAAGTATTCGGTTGCCATTATATTTCACCATAAAGACATGCATGACAATGCAATTTTATAAAATTGATAATTATACCATAAATTCCATAAAGGATATGATAAGCACATCCTCAATCCTCATCCCACTTACACAAGGTACAAAATTCTTCACTGCAGTAGAGGGGTTCATCAAGTAGGAATGACTTTATTTTTGTTATAAAACACTTTTCATTCATTATTTGGTTTTCAATGGATGTTGGAAATGCATTAAATGTCTTTATATTTGCATAGTACACACCTCTTTGGTTGTATACAAAGTCATGTACCTAAGTACTTCCGCGAGTGTTACGAAAAAACAAAAAGGAATACGGACTTGCAAACAGTCCACGGATTACAGCCAATTGATGCCGTCGATTCCCATTCACTTGTGATTGCGCGTGCTCTACACCAGTTCTGATCCGTTTTACCCACCACGGTACCCATCACTACCACATGTGCGTAGACAGAGTAAACCGCAAAGTTCATGAACATGGCCATGGAGCGGTGAACGCCAACGTATAGTCGTGGGCGATGTGCGAATCACCCCGTAGCTAATCAATGAGTCACGTTGGTTAAGCTATGTGTCAAAGGACGATGAGGAGTGTAATTGACGTATGAGAGCAATGGCAAAGGAGCATAGAAACGGCAGTGAAAGTAGTGGACCAATTCTTCACGTAATTGTTATAGGTTTCCATCATAAAAAGGGATGTCAGGTACATTTCATACCCTTCGCCGTAAATAACGGATTTTGTAAATTTGAGAGGAGGTTAGATTGTTTGTACGAGTGTGGTGTGTGGAGGAGGTTATGTTTTGGTACACAAGTTGAAGCAGGAACCAAAGTTAATTGTAAGATAATTTCAGGTGGAATATTCCTTTCCACCATTGCTGGAGGGAGATCCACATGCTTGCCCTGCAGGCTGGAAGTATCTGCCGACATTGGCATTGCCGGATGGTTCCCACAACTTTGATGAAGACACCGTTTTTTTCCATTTACCGAGTCTGTCGGATCCAAAACAGACCGTGTATGGAATATCCTGTTTTCGACAGATTCCTGTTGAGGTGTGTGACTTAGGAGATGAGATGTGTATGTGTGCAAAGCAAGTGTCATGCTATTTTGTATGTCTGACATTCAATTTGAAACAGAGGGATTCACACAAGCAGATCATATTATTGTTAGTTACATGAAATTTGAAGTAAAATATTTGTTATTATGTATTTGCTGAGTACCAATTTGGGTGATAGACAGTGCAACATAAATAGGTGGCGTACTGTGGTATTGCTGTGATACCTAGGCAGCATACACACACACACACACACACAATATGGAGCTGTTAGTACCAGGTAACAAAGAAAGCAATTACAAGATTACAAAATATGGTAAGGAAACTAATAAGTATGTTAAGAATTTGACACTGATATTCAGACCAAAAGACTATTTTTCTGTTCTGGTAAATATGACTGGTAGATTTATTGACTGGTTATTAAGTAGTGTTATTTGTAAAACTTGACAAAAAGGCTATTTTCTACTAAAAACCTGGTCTTTGTGCACAAATTTTTTTGTACAGTCTGATTGAACACATGAATATGTATATACAGCTGTAATTTTGTAAGGGTCATAATTTGCACAGTTTTATTGGAATGTGATTACTTCTTGACATTTCATGTTGAAGAGGTAAGAGATATACATTATACATTTTACTGTGCTTGTTTATAATGAAGCACCAATATCAGCAGGTTTATTTTGTTAGTGTGCATGTATAACTGGTTCCATTACATGGAACAGAAGTTAATGGGGTGAGATTTATTTAGTGATATGGAGTAGTAGCACATGTAAATGAACTCTGCAGTTGAATGTGTGAAATATATTTCATAAATGCTGCTTGGAATAAAGGTATGGAACATAACTTGTAGCACTTTACTGGAGACTTTTATGATTGCAAATTATAACTTGTTATTTAACTCACTATTGCAGAAACTAAAGAATCTTACTGCAGATATTACTCGGGGGACAGTGCAGAAGTCAGTGTGTGTTCTTAGTACGCTTCCTCTATATGGTCACATCCAGGTGAAAATGGCTCTCATCACACATGCATATTTTGATGAAGGTGACTTCAGTAAAGTGCAGCTCCTGCATGACACATACTATCATCTTAACTCGTGTCTTGCTGAAACAGACTTCTTACACTCTGCTACCCCACAACTCTACGTTGGTGAGTGAATATTAATGCATCTGTCCTGCATTGAAGTCTTCTGGAGTGATCAGTTGTGTTGATGTGGAATAAAACCTTTGATGACAAAACTACGTGATCAGTTCAGTAGCATTCTTTCTTATTTGAAAAGCTCAAGGTTCAGATTTTGGCCCACTGACCACCCATCCTAACCATTTCATGTTTTTATTAAATGTTTCCAGGCAAATGCCAGGGTAACACCTCAAATTAGACCACAGCTATTTCCTTCCATATTATTATTCATTATTCACTGCACATATTAATTTGTCTAACAAGGGCAGTAGGTGGAATCAAGTGATAAATTATTCTACAAGACCTAACTCATTGCTCCTTCACATAGGTGTTACAGAATGCTGTCACCCTTCTGGTGGTTGTGGCTTAAGTTTCAATTTGAACAGAGTCCTAAAATATCTTGATTTATTCAAGGTTTCTTGTCTTCTTCCCTGCATTAAAACAAAATTTACAATGATAGATGTTATACACATCCAGTATTTAATATCTTGCTTGTTATGAACTCTCCTACACTGATGTAACTTTTAGTGCTGTCCCTGGCTCTGACATTTCTTCTCTTGCATCTATTACACAGTTTAGCCAAGTACAGGAAGGAAATACAAGGAACATGTAGATAATGTTTGTCCTTTTTTTTTTCTTCTTCTTCTTCTTTCTTTTTTTTTTTTCTCTAGTGTTTGATGTACTGTGAACTTGTATTTCTTTCCTTCCTTCGACTTCATTGATTCCTCACTTGTAACCTGTTCATGGCTACATGAAATTTAGCATTTGTTCTGGTCTTTGCTGGTTTCGGTATATTTATCCCATATATAATTAATTCATTAACCTTTTGGCGCTGGAATTATTTTTTTAAATTTTAGCACACTCTGTATATAAAATGTGAATAAAACAGGAACCAAATACGTTAGAATTATGAAACAA
>Ga0123355_10014530_pt1 | contig 12319 bp, 10 predicted proteins | sample TergutEmb28metaG_3_FD_89872 | JGI IMG/M metagenome (GOLD analysis project Ga0123355, IMG submission 89872) | Embiratermes neotenicus P1 segment gut microbial communities from Petit-Saut dam, French Guiana - Emb289 P1 | ecosystem: Host-associated > Arthropoda: Insects > Digestive system > Gut ...
AGTTATTTGCAGAATATAACTTATTATCTGATGTTTGCCACGGTGGCGGGAATGATTGCCCCCGCGGGGAAATATCGCAAATTTGTGTCGCTGGTGATGGGGTTTATTCTGCTGGCGGTTATGCTTGCGCCTTTGGCAAGGTGGAGCGGCGAAATTCCCGTAACCGAATGGTTCCACGGGATCATGTCCCAAACGAATGACGCCCGATTGGACACATCTTACACCAACTGGCGCGACGAATATCTACAAGGCGCATTTGAAGAACAGCTTCGCGCTCAGCTGAAAGAGATGCTTGCGAACAACGGCTTCACCGTGTATTCGGCGGAATTCACATACACAGACGACTTTAGCCGAATAACCGGCGTAACCGTTACGGTAAGCCGCCAAGAGGACGCCCGCCGCGTGCCGTTCATCCGCATAGAACCTGTGCAAATAGGCTCGCAGGACAAAGCCCAGGACTGCCCGGCAACAACCGAAGCAAAAAGTTTAATTTCTCAATTCTATAACCTGCCCAGGGAACATATATATGTCTATGTCACACGGAGGTACTGATGATGGAATTTATACGTAAGATGTACAAAGAAAACAAAAAGCTGCCCATATATTTAATCGCTGCGGTTGCACTTGGGGCGGCAATATTGATACTGGGGCGGCTTGCCAACGAACCGGAAGGCACACGGCTGGATATTCTTTTGTCAGACGGCCAAAGAATCCCGGACACAGACCTCGCCGAAAACTACATCCACAACCCGGAGCCAACCCATCCGACAGAATTCACATACGAACGCGCGCTGGAAATTCGCCTGGAGGAATTTTTCTCTGTGGTGGAAGGCGCGGGGCGGGTGCGGGTGATGGTTAGCCCAATGGCTGGGCGCGAAACGGTTTTTGCCGTGGATACAACAGAAAGCCGGTCATATTCAACGGAAGCAGATGCCCAAGGCGGCAGCAGAGAAACCCACCAGCATTCCAATCAGCAACAAACAGTGATGGTAACAGACCGCGCCGGAAGCGACCGGCCGCTGGTTTTACGTGAGATAGAACCTCGCATAGAGGGTATTGTAATTATCGCCGAAGGAGGGGATAGCCCGTTTGTGAGGGATGCATTGACGCGCGCAGCTCGTGCGATGCTGGGGCTGGAGGCGCACATGATTCAGGTGTTGACCATGAAAAGTGATTAAACCAAAAACCGAAAGGGGTAAATCAGCATGTTTGTTCTAAAAAGAAACCAAGTAATCATCACCGCACTAGTGATAATGATAGCCGTGGCAGGGTACCTAAGTTGGGCAGACACCCAGCCCACAGAAACCGTTGGCTACTGGCTCAACGACCAGGGCGAAATACAAGCCCTTATACACGACGACGCAGCCTGGGTAAGTTTGTTCCCGGAAGAACAGCCAGAATTTGTCGCATGGGACACTACCCACGACCCGGCCATAGCCGTGTCTGGCGATGATTCTGCCTGGCCAGTCATAGCCGACCTTGACCTAAGTGAAATGATGACTCTGCCCACCAACGAACAAGAACTAACGGAAGCCGGCGAAGCTATTTTTGTAAACACCAACAGCAGTTCGTCCTTTTTCGTGCAGGCCAGGCTAAACCGTGAGCAATCCCGCAGCAATGAGCGGTCGATTCTAACAGACATAATCAACAATAACAATGTAGAAGCCGACCACCGAGCCCAGGCCGCCGATGCTATGCTGGAAATCCAACGCCGCATAGAGCGCGAAACCGCTGCAGAAGCTCTAATAGAATCAAAAGGCTTTGCCGAAACCTATGTACGAATCTCAGACAGTGGAGTAGACGTGATAGTAAGCAAAGACGCCCTAACAGACGCAGAACTTGCGCAAATAATGGACATCATCAAACGCAAAACCGGCATGGAAGAGACGCAGATTCATATAAGCCCAATGCGTAAGGGTTAACGGTTAAGACCTTGGGGCTCCGCCCCAAACCCCGCAAACTTTTGAAAAAGTTTGATCAAAACTTTAACAAAAACCGCGAGAAAATCGCGGTTTTTTTGTTGATTTTAATTACGCTTTAGAAGTTGTGAAAAGGAAGACTTGATGATCTTCTGCTCCTAATTTTTCATTAGGTAAAATTTCATACAAGCCGCTTGTGTAACTGCTGACTACCTTTGTCCAAAACGCTACTGAAGTGGTATTTATCTTAGCTGTGTTAAGCTGCCATATCCCACTGTATTTGTCAAACAACTTATTTGCGGCGAATCTACCCACACCGGCATTTCTGTATTTATACATTACGAAAAAGTCAGACATAACATAATCCGACTCTTTGTCATCCAAATAAAAATAATCGCTTAGAATCATCGCAAACCCAGCTAACTTGCCATCTGCCTTAATAAAGAAAGCCCATCGCTTTGCGCCTTCTTGCCAGTAGTTGTCTAAGTAATCGAAGCCATAAAGCCCCAACTTGTTTACATCATCTCCGCCATATTGCGATAACTCGTAATCGTATTTTTCCATGAGATTTCGCAATATTTCCTTATCGTCGCGTTGTACGGCTACCAATTCAATTGTCATAAAATACCCACCTAACATAAAGTTTTCACCCTCAATATACCAGAAGCTGAAAGCGGTGGCCAAGATAAAAAATAACTATAACCATTCTTGGGCGATGCGTATAACAATATTTTGATTTCAAAGTCCTATTGTCGACTAAATTAACATAAAAAATTCGACAATCGAACTGCTGGAAAATCTGAAGTTAGTGCCCTGCATCCTAAACACTACCCGATTCATAGGTAAAACCTTTGCCATAAACATCGCTTACCGTGTCAGTGATCATAAAGGCTTCTTTGTCGTGGTTTTCCACGATGGTTAGCAATTTTTGGTAGTCTTTTGTGTCCAGTGTGACCATTAGCATTGGCTTTTGATGCTTGTCAAACGCGCCTGTTGATGGAATCAGCGTGACCCCACGCCCAATGTCGTGTAGAATCTCCTGGGTAATAGCTTCGTGGAAATGACTTATGATATATACCATTTTCTTTTTGTTGGTGCCGTTTTCGATATAGCTCATAACCGCCGACGTAATAAAAATCGACAAAATGGCATAGAAAAACGTGTCGATGTCAAACACCAGCAAGCACAGCAGAACAACAATGCCGTCAATTAGAAACAGTCCTATGGAAGGGCTTAGGTTAAAATGTTTTTTCAAAATCAAAGGCGGCACAGCGGTTCCGCCGCTGGATGCTCTATGGTGATACAAAATAGACACCGCGATGCCAAAAATTGCGCTTCCAATTATCATGCTAAGCATGGTGTCGTCCACCAACGTATACCTGGGAACGATGCCTATGAACATCGGCAGCAAAGTGGCGCCAATTGCCGTGTTGAGAAATATTTCCTTGCCCAAAAATACAAATGCCATAACCAGCACCAATGCATTGCCAATATAAATCACCAGCGAACGGCTAACCCCAAGCCACTGTTCAAAAATAATGGCAAGCCCGGTAAGCCCGCCCGCGGCAATATTATGTGGCCCCAGAAACATGTTTACAGCAATACTTATCAGCACGATGGATATGGTTATCCACGCCAATTTTTTTATCCATTTTACCAGCAAAATAAAAAACTCCTTTGCTATAGCACTTGAAGTCAAGAAATTCCGCTTAAAGCCTTGTATAATTATGCCCAGGAGGTGAGATAGCAATGCGTGAAGAGAAATGTGAAGTTTTGGCAGCGATTGCTCGGATAAAAGCATATGTAGCCTTGCACATTCAAAACCCAATCACAGCGAGTGATTTAGCGAAAACCGCAGGGTATTCGCAGTACCATATGACGCGAATATTCAAGGCGGAAACCGGCCTATCCCCGTTTGAATATATCCGCCACGAGCGGCTTGCCGCCGCCGCTCATGCACTCCGTGATGGGAAACGCAAAGTGATGGACGTCGCTTTGGATTTTGTTTTTGATAGCCACGAGGGTTTTACACGAGCGTTTGCCAAGGGCTTCGGCATTTCTCCGAAAAAGTACGCAAGCCACCCACACCCTGAGGGCTGGCTGATACCGCGCCGTTATCTCATCCTCCCCAAATCAAACATGGAGGTAATGGACATGGAAAAAACAGCAGTAGTTTTTACACAAATAGTTGAACGCCCCGTGCGTAAACTTATCCTCAAGCGCGGCATAAAAGCTGACGAGTATTTTGCTTACTGTGAGGAAGTTGGCTGTGGGGACAATGACAATTCCGCGCCTTGGGATGTTCTTTGCGGCATCAAGGAGGCACTTTATGAACCCGTTGGCTTGTGGCTGCCGGAAAATATGTGCCCAGAAGGAACGGGCATTTATGCCCATGGCGTTGAAGTTGCGGCCGATTACGCAGATGACATTCCCGAGGGGTTTGACGTAATCAGACTTGAACCGTGTAAACTTCTTGTGTTCCAAGGCGAACCGTTTGATGATGAGACTTGTATGGATGCCGTAGGGCAATGTATGGACAGGATAAAAAAATTCAATCCCGAAGTGTACGGATACCAATACGCGCCGGAACTTGCACCCAGGATGCAACTTGCGCCAATGGGTTGGCGCGGGTATATCGAAATGCATCCGGTTGTTTCTCTTTAGACGCTGAAAAATTCAGTTGGGGCGTGTAGCCACAACGGAAATGACCCGCTTTTGGTCAATTGTCCGCTGCTCCTGGACAAGCTGGTATCAAGTAAAAAACCTTGACACCCCCTTGTTCAAAGAATCGCGTAATACCGCGGTTTTTTGGATGTTTTTGTTGGATGCAAAAAAAAATCCAACGATTCAAGAATAAACCTTAGGGCATTATTACACGTATCGAAAACAGGCTCTTAACCCAAAATTGCCGCAAAAATCATACCATTTCTGTAGTGGCTACACGCCCTGGTGCTAAATTGGCACCAACTGAATTTTTCACAAATATCGAAAATCATCGTCGAGTGCGCATTATTTTGATACAAAAATTTCGTATGCGGTTGCCTTGTGTCCACCCACGCCACCGCCACACAAAATTTACAAATTAGTCACACCTTATTTTGCGCGGTTGTGTATAATGCCCCTATCAAAAAGGAGGCGTTGTATATGGACAACACAACTTTCACAAACACTATCCAGGAATATCCAAGACCAAAACCCAAGCCAGCTGGCAAAGGAATTGGGCTGGTAGTGCTGCTTGTGTGCCTGGGCTGCATTACTTTGGGTGCGGGCTTGGGGGTTGGATATGCCGTTATGCAGCATTTTCTGCCGGATGGCGCAATGACTGGCCCCGCAGCCAACAACAATGTAACCACGTTGAGGCTAAACCCCGCGGCCATTCCCATAAACCCGCAAGACCCCAGCTTCGCAGACATAATTCCGCAAGTAAAAGACGCAGTGGTAAGCATCAGCGTTACCAATTTGTCATCACGTTCTTTTGGTGGGCGAGTTTCGCCGGGTGCAGGCTCCGGCTTCATTTTCTATGAGGACGGCGATTATGTGTTCATTGCTACCAACAATCACGTAATTGAATCCGCTCACGAGATTTCCATTTCCTTGGACGACAGCCATAACATAGCCGCCACGGCGGTTGGAACAGACCGATATTCGGATCTGGCGGTGCTGGCGGTGTCAAAGGCGGAACTTTTGGGCAAAGGTATTCCGTTTACCGTAGCGGATTTTGGTGATTCGGATGCTCTTCGCATGGGCGATTCCGTAGTGGCCATAGGCAACTCCATGGGCGAGGGGCAAATCGTAACAAAAGGCATAATAAGTGCCACCGATTTGCAAATAACTGTAAGCGAACCTGGGATGCGCACGGCACTTACCCTAGACGTGATGCAAACGGACGCGGCGGTAAACCGCGGCAACAGCGGCGGCCCCTTGGTGAATCAGCACGGCGAAGTGGTAGGCGTGGTAACCGCAAAACTTTTTGGCGCAGACATTGAAGGCATGGGTTATGCCTTGCCCATCAACAGCGCGGCCGACATTTTGGCGCAGCTAAAAGAAACCGGCTCTGTGAGCCAGCCATGGATTGGCATTTCTCATTTGATAATTGAAGACTACATGCGCGAGATGTTTAATCTGCCGTCTTCCGGGCTGTTGATAAGGGAAGTTGTGCCAAATTCCCCCGCCGAGGAAGCTGGCCTTATGCCAAACGATTTAATTGCACATTTCGGAACCAGATCAATAGCCAGCATGGAAGATTTGCGTGCCGCACTTGCGGCCTACAAGCCTGGGGACACCGTTGTGCTAGGCGTTTACCGCAGCGGCGAACGCCGAGAATTTGTGCGTGATGACATTGAACTTACGCTTGGCAGCGTCATGCCATAATTGAATACTATTAACCCAATCGCACCCCAATGATTCGTTCGTATTCCACTTGCGGGAACAAATCGCCAAAGCCCTCGTCTGTTATGTTTAACGTCAGCTCTTTGTTGGAGGTGAAGTTGACGCCTATTTCCAGCCTTGTTGTACCCTTTGGGCGGGCGGGCAGGCCTTCCAGTTTTATTGTGCCTAGGTTGCGCCCTTTCCCTTTGGGAGGGCGTTCTTTTATATGGAGATTTAGTTCCCCGTCTATTGCGCGGTTTATCAGAACCAGCTTGGCGGGGTGGCTTTGCCACCAAAACGAGTTGCGTGCGGCCAACGGCAAAAACACATCTCCATCGGCCAGCCCAATGTCGGCTGTTAGCTGATGTGTGTCTTTTATTGTCACGGATGTCATGAGTGTGCCGGGCGCGTCTAGTGCCTTTGCGGCCACTAGTGCCGCGCCTTCGGCGATAATCATTTTTGGGTTTTTGTAAAAGCATATCTGCGATGCGGGAAATATCCGGCCAACTACCTTTTTTGCCCACAGCATTTCAAAACCGCCGCCTACGCACAGCACTGTGGCAATGTCGGCGGGGTCGGTTTTCCCCAGTACTCGTTGGGTGAGATTTTTGAATTTTGCGGCGTAGGGTCTTATCAATTCCTGCGCCTGCCGCCTGTCTATGCTTTGCTGAAACGGGGGATATACGAAGTTGAAATATAACTTTAGCGGTTTGTGATTTATGTTTTTTTGGAACAGCATGTCTTTGTTCTGGTAGGTGAAGGCGGATAAATGCTCCTGCAGTTGGGGTGAATTTTCTGGAACGAACGACGCAAACATGTCGTGTACATCGCGGCCAATTTGCGCTGTGCCAACCTCATCGTCAAAAATGGATGACATGCTTTCAGCGGCAATGGATTCGCCTTGGGGCTTGATGTCGTACAACCCGCCCCTAAGTTCGCGGCTGCCGGAATCCAGCAGCAATACACGCTCGCCCTCGTTGGGCGCGGTGCGGTAATGGTTGGCCAGCACGCATTCCCTGTCTGGCACGAGGGCGATAAGCTCCTTGTCATACCCGGCGTGTTTGAACGCCTGCCGCAGCTCTTCATGCGCCTGCTGGCTAAAATACGCCGGAACAGCGGCGGCGATGCCCACAATTTCTGCTTTTGGGTTGATGTTCTTTACGCTGGCTAAAAGCTCTTTGATAAACAGTGCCAATACATAGGCCACGCTCACAGGGCGGCCAATATCGATATGTTCAAAATTCCCAAGCTGCGCCACCAGCTCTCCCAAGGTAATTTCCGTACCCATTCCACGGTTAAGCACCGCGTATTCGCCAAAAACCCACTCGTTGGTATCGGCAATGTATTGCGCCACGGTGGGAATTGACGGTTTTCCATATCCGCCGCTTAAATCAATGGCCTCGGATTCGCCCGCCGCCACATTGTAAAAAGCTATGCCGGAAGAATCGTTGCCTATGTCCAGCCCAATGATGTAATAGGAATCGTTCCGCTTGGCAGCAGATGGCAGGGATTTGTATGTTTTCCAGTCCAATTTCGATTTCACCTCATCACGGGAGTCAAGTTTGCAAAACCCAACTGGTTGGCAATGCCAACCGGTTGGAATTTATTATCGAGCCGCGACGACATTGGCTCGCAGAATAACCCGCTCTTTCTGCCCGTAGCCGGATGTAAGCACTTTAATAATTTCGCCCGCGGCAAATCCGTCTTGTTTTTCGGCCATGAGCACTTCGTGTTCCTGCGCGTTAAATTTTGTGCCGGTGGCCGGGCGAATTATTGTGATGCTCCTCTTTTTGAGGATGGATTCAAGTACGTCGAATGTGCTGTCCAGCAAAACAGCCGCCCCGGCCGCAATCGGACATGGCGATTGCCTAAGCCGCGATACGCTGTGGGTGAGGATTTCTTCGTAGGTGCATATCTCATGCAGCAGAATTTCCTTTTTGAAACGGAACGTACAATTGGCGAGTGTCACTCGCCGATTCGAAATATCTTCGCGGATTATAGCCCGGCAGTTGCTTCTAAATTCATGCAAGCCCTCGCGCAGGGATTCGACTTTTATTTCCAGGGTTTCGGCTATTCCTTTTAGTATGTCTTGCTGGCCTTCCGGCGATTCGGTGGGCACGGCTTGGTCCATGATGCTCCTAAGTGCGTCGCGGGTTTTTGCGAAGGCCGCGGTTATTTCCGCAGCCAACAGCAACTCAACCCTGGCAACATGCCGCAAACGGCGCGTCGCCAGGGTTAAATTATTTCGTTTCGTCTCACGCCGCCTCATTATTGATACAACTCGTCCACTGCAAGTTCAGTTACTGCGCCGTCGGTAGAAAGGCTTTGAGCTGTTACGCGCAGCATATTGTCTTGGCTCACGTGGAATGTGACTTTCACCTTTTCCTGCCCCTTTGCGCCTTGCGGGATTCCTCTTAGCGATGTGCCTGCCAGACGTTTCATTCCTTCTTGGTTGACCTGGCTGTTGTCTTTGCCAGCCATGGTATTCTCAAATACCACTATGGCCATGCTGGTTACGTTGTCAAAATTGGTGACAAGCGGCTCGGCGGCGTCTATCGTAAGGCCTTCTTTGGGGATATCCAGCCCGGCAGAAACGATTTCCATAAACCTACGCCCGGCAATTTCTAGCCCAAGCGGATGAATTGTGCGTTCATTGACCACCGGTCCGCGCACCGTGGGCATCATAATCATATTGCAATAATGCGCCGCGCCCTGCGAAATGCTAAGTGCCGGGCTAATGCGCGACTTAAACGGTTCCTTTTTAAATCGCTCGGCGATTTGTTCCCCTACATATAAAATAGAAGAACTTCCGCCCACCAGGAAAATTTCGTCGATATCGGCCTCGGTTAGGCCGCCAGCTTCCAGGCAGTGGGTTACACAAGTTAAAGTTTCTCCAATTAAATCGCACACGTTTTTGTCGCGGAATTTTTCAAATAGCTCCGGGCTGTCGCCCAAAGGGTTTTGGCGTTTATGCTCTAGGAATTGTTCCCGGGTGATTTCCATGTTGATGTTGACAATCCGCGGCTCTTGAATAAGCGGTGCCAATGTGATTTTGGTGGATTTTGTTTGGCTCAAACGCTCTTTGGCCTGGGTTGCTGCCTGTTGCAAGCGCACCAGCGCGACTTTCTTCTGGCGTTTAGACACGCCGTCGTCTGCGTTTTCGTCGAACAGGTCGATTTCGCCGTCGGTGAGTTTTTTAAATTCTTCGTATACGATGTCCATGATTATTTTGTCGATGTCGTTTCCACCTAGGTTGTTGTCGCCGTGGGTGCTTACTATTGCGATTTCAGGCTCTCCCGCCGCTTCGGTTTTTATTTCCAACACGCAGGCATCAAATGTACCGCCGCCAAAGTCGTAGACCAGCACCTTTTTGTTGGCGTCCTCGTTTACCGCATAAGAAATTGCCGCCGCCGCAGGCTCCAGCCGCAGATAAATACTCTCTGGATCAAACCCCGCCAGCACCGCTGCGTCCTTTGTCATTTTCTTTTGCTTGTCCGTAGAATTGGCCGGCACGGTTATCACGCAGCCGGAAAACTCCCCGGTTATGCCCAGTTCTTCCTGGGCGTATTCGTCGGCCTTTTGTTTTAAGTGACCCAGGATTTCCCCTGCGATTTGTTCCGGCGTAAACTGGAACTCCTTGTCATCCACAACCACGGTTAGCTTGGCATCTGTACCCAGGTATCGTTTGATGCTAAGCACCGTAGACAGCGGGTAAATGATAGCCGCTTCCCTTGCCTGCACTCCAAAAATACGCGAAAGTTTGCTCTCGTCCTCCGGGTCTGTTTCAAACTGAACCGCCGTGGGGAAGATATTAGAGCCGTCAATGGGGATTGTCTGCGCCTGACCCTCTTCAAAATTGTAGATGCTAACCACCGAGTTTGTTGTGCCAAAGTCAATGCCAAGGAATAATCCCCGTTCGATGTCTAATCCTAAAGTACCCATGATATCGCCTCCGAATTTTATACTTGCCCAAAAAGATACGAAAAATCCTTGGAGAATGTCTTACGCAAAGGACAAGATAACCTCTTTAGGCTTTTCACAAATGTCTTTGTCGGTTCAAGCCTGTACATCATCGCCCTCAAGGTCTATCCCCAAATCATTAAACATATCTTCAACGCTGTTGTAAACAACAGATGGATCGTTTTCATGGCCTTTAATGATTTTTGCAATTTTTTCCAACTTTGATTTCGGATAAACAACAACAGGGCAAAGAAACACGCCGCCATCACGTTCCATGACTTCAAATCTGTCACCCTCGCTGATGCCCATTCTTTTTGTAACTTCGCTCGGAAGTGTAATCTGTGAACGCGCTCTCATTTCAACCAGCATATATATCACCTCATAAAAGAATAAAAATCAGATATTCTGATAGTAGAATATTCTGATTTTTATTCTTTGTCAATTCACGGCATATGCATTTTCCATTTTTTCGCTTGTTCAGCGGGTTTTCTGTGAATCTATTCGTGACAAAAACTCAAGCTGGTATAAAATTTATACCAACTGAATTTGCGATATTTTAATAAGCCAAACCACTTAAAATCCGCAAACGCGCCCAGGTTCGTGGCCGGAAGATTTCGGCGGGGGAGAAGTCGTTGAGGGCAGCCGCTGTTGCGCCTGTTATATTTGTGCGTGAAAGGGGCGGCGTGTTGCCCCGCACGTCGATTCTTTCAAGAGGCGCGGCGGGATGGAAGTCGAGTGAATCAAAGTCGTTGCCCTCTGCCCAAAAGACTTCCAGGTTTTCCAGGGTGTCTAGGCCAATTATGTTGGCCATATTGTTTCTGGAAATTGACAGGGCTTCGAGTGCGGTTGCGCTGGTTACGTCTAGGGTTGCTAGGTCGTTGTTGGATGCGTTTAAATGACGTAGGTTACTTAAACCACTCAAATCTAGTTCGGTTAGGTTGTTGCCTTGGACTACGATGTTTTCAATGTTTGAGAAGTGTTGGATGCCGTTTAGGCTTTCTATGCCGCGGTTGGATGCTGATATTTGGGTGATGCTTTGTACGTGTGAAAGATATATAGCTCCTGTGGCGGGTACGCCATGGTTTTGGTTTAGATATTGCCTGAAGGCCGAGCAAGTTAAATCATTGGTAATGTCAATGTCGGTGTGTGTTAATAAATTCAAAAAGCCAATGCCGTTTTCGCCTACAACTTGCACCGGCGTGTGGCGGTCGGTTGTTGTGTCATTACCTAGTTGACCAAACATATTCCATCCCCAAGTCCAAACAGTGCCATTGTCTCGCAGGGCGGCAGTATGCCTCGTGCCCACTGAAGCAGCAGTCGCGTTAGTTAATCCTTGCACTTGCACAGGCGTGTAACGATCGGTTTGTGTACTATCACCTAGTTGACCATTCCAATTCCCTCCCCAAGCCCAAACAGTACCGTCGTTTCGCAGGGCTATAGTATGATAAATGCCAGCCGAAACAGCAGTTGCGTTATTTAATCCTTGCACTTGCACAGGCGTGTAGCGATCAGTTGTTGTACCATCACCTAGTTGACCAACCAGATTCCCCCCCCAAGCCCAAACAGTTCCATCGTTTCGCAGAGCTATGGTATAACCAAAATTTGAACCCCAACCCGCTGAAACAGCAGCTACGTTATTTAATCCTTGCACTTGCACAGGCGTGTAGCGATCGGTTGTTGTACCATCACCTAGTTGACCGCCCCAATTATATCCCCACGCCCAAACAGTGCCATCGTCTCGCAGAGCGACAGTATGCCACTCTCCTGCTGAAACAGCAGTTACATTATTTAATCCTTGCACTTGCACAGGTGTATGGCGATGGGTTGTTGTGCCATCACCTAGTTGACCCCCAAAATTAACTCCCCAAGCCCAAACAGTGCCATCATCTCGCAGTGCTATAGTATAACTCCCACCCGCTGAAACAGCAGTTACGTTATTTAATCCTTGCACTTGCACTGGCGTGTGGCGATGGGTTGTTGTACCATCACCCAATTTACCAAACAGATTCCGTCCCCAAGCCAAAACAGTGCCATCATCTCGCAGGGCGACAATATGAGCCTCACCCGCTGAA
>Ga0123355_10014531_pt1 | contig 12319 bp, 5 predicted proteins | sample TergutEmb28metaG_3_FD_89872 | JGI IMG/M metagenome (GOLD analysis project Ga0123355, IMG submission 89872) | Embiratermes neotenicus P1 segment gut microbial communities from Petit-Saut dam, French Guiana - Emb289 P1 | ecosystem: Host-associated > Arthropoda: Insects > Digestive system > Gut ...
AATGAACCTTCGGGTTCCGTGAAATGCGGGGAATTTCTTGACTAGCTACAAACCAGTTAGCTTCTCAAGAAGGACTCTGCACCATGGAGTAAGTAAGTAAGTAAGTAAGTAAGTAAGTAAGTATGATGTATTCCGGTTGATATTGAAGCCTGGCCCTCAAGAATACAAGGCATAAGGGTTAGACCTGTCCCTGCGATCCTACAAAATCGGAACAGGCACTGCGTATCAGGAAGGAAAACGGTGCAGCATCTTAACGAATGCTTGACAAGAGTGTGCTGAGACAGGAGATGGGCCTAGTAATGAGGAGTGTACGTACAGCCATAGAAATCGACTTGCACAAGCTTTTCGTAATAAATAAATTTGCATGTTACTTGTACGGCGTTTTTAAACAAGGGAGTTTCAAGGTATTTTGCAATGCACACTCACATAACTGCGAACAAAGTGATGAGGACAAGCTTTTCAACTTCGAATCACTAGTAGATTAAAGTGCGCAAATGGAAATCACGTGAAAACTGTGTGCTTGAAGTGAAGAATGTTGTGGCGTGAAATGAAATATGCTTTCACGTAGACGGTACTTGAGGTGACAAATTGAAACGTGCAGTTCCCTAATCCGAAAAAAAATGCAGTGACAAGAAACGTGCAGTGCCGTGAACTGAAATATGCAGTGACAAATTAAAATTTGCACTGACATAAACTGAGACCTTCAGTGACATCAATTGACACGTGCTTTGACACGAACTGCATCATGTGGTGCATTAAACCGGAGCATACAGTGACTTAATGTAAAAGAAATGCAGTGACAAACTGAAAAATGTAGTGACATCATCTGAAACATGCACGTGCGAGAACTGAAACATGTCGTGACCTACTGGAACATGTAACGCCATTAACCGAATATCATCTGGTTAAGGAATTTCTTCCTGTAGCTACGCGGTGACCGAAAGTGTATTACCCCATCACAAAACTCTGCCCTTGAGCCTATCCGGAATTATCGAACCCGAATTCCTGAAGGCTCTGAACAATATTATCGTTTCATTCACACCTAGGTCTTCCAAATTCTCTGTTCCATGTGAGGTTTGAGGCTAGAATTGTGTATGCTTCAGGTATATTCTATCGTACGCGTGCTGTGTGTTTTGCATATTACTCGCCTTCATTTATTCGCACCAATTATATTTGCTGACGAATGCAAATTGTGAAGCTTCTCTTAGCGCATTCTTCTAATTCATATTAGCCTTTTTCAAACTTGCCGTCCCACCAAATTGTCGGACATGTTCTGTCTTGGTAGTGTTTTGTCGGTGTCCTACCACAAAGAACGCCGTTGTTGCTTCGTTACGGACAGACAGAAATGCTCTTCTTTCAAGAGTAGGCCTAATTGACCAATCAGAATGATCCCGATTGATTTTTTTGAGGGGGGGGTGGTGGGGACTTGACAAAGTTTTTTAAATGAATATATTATGTGGCGTTGAGTGTGTGAATGACGGTTTGAATTCGAAGAGAAACGGCCGTGGCCTGTTTTCGACTATCCCAAGATGTGTCGTAAGAGGGAAAACCGTACAAAAGCCTAGAATATTCGTCGAAACGATTCCACCCCTGTGCCCAATAAACCTAAGTAAAAGAAACCTTAGACATTTTGAACTCATAATTTCTTGACGCCAGCGACTAACATCAAACCTGCGACAGTTCCAATTCCTCGACAGTCATGTGTCAGGATCTTGCGTTTCCTCTCTTTTATATCGCCAGCACTTACAAGAAAGGGAATTTTGGAGGGGGAAAAAGACAAAAAACCTTGCGTAATGGTAAGCCCGAAAAATTGCATCAATTCGAGGAGGGGTTAGCGATCTTACTGATGTGCTGCTTTGAGTTTGCCTTACAGGGTGAGTACTATTTAGAATTAAGTCTTTAAATGTAAAAATATGTCACTTTTGTTACCGGTAGTTAAAAGTTGATAAAATCCTAAGTTGATTATAACAGTGTGTTACACTCCTTATCACCCTCTGGTTCTTCGAAGATGCAGGAACTGCTTCGCTAAACTTACGCGCTTATCCCCCGAATGACTGTTATTAAAATTTATGGTAGTTGTCAATTTCTTTAACCGACTTTTAAAGGGACTAGTGAAGTGCTGTTGAGGATCCTCAATTTGCCACCCACCTTGTCCTGTGTCTAAGGGGATTGATGCCATGATCGAAACAGTCTGCGGTTTAAAAAAAAAAGTGTGTTTGATACAGAACAAATAAAATTGGACAATTCTTGTGTCTCACTTTCAGAAGTTTTGATATATACTGATTTTTATTGTAAATATCTTTGTACGTTAGGAAATGCTTGTTTTAAGTGTCTTTTACGTTGATGATAGAGGCAGCAGGTTGCCCCGAAACAATCGTATTTGTCCTCCGAAGTGCACAGCGTCATGTCTCCTACGACCATATTCTTCATCTGAAACGGTAACTTTATGTAACGAATTCGAGCCTTTGTTTCCCAGTGTGTGGAAGATGTAAAATCGCCTGGGCCATGTCCAAAATTTCGTTTTGTTTCCTGTTCATTGCACTGGCAGGACTTGATAAGCTATCTCTTGCACTACTCATTACATGAGTTTAGTAAAACGTCAGGATAAATAGCTATAGAATAGGGTTTTACTTACTTACTTACGTACTTACTTACTTACTTTCATGGAGCAGAGTGCTTCCTGAGAAGCTAACATGTTCTCAACATAAGAATTTCCACGCGTTTTATGAAACCCAAAGTTTCATTACCGCATATACGAGTTTCCGCCACTTTTCATTATCCTGAGCCAGATCATTCCAGTCCATACCGCCCCATCCAATTTCTTGAATACCTATCTTAATATTGTCCTCCCATCTACGCCTGGGTCTTCCAAGTGGTCTCTTTCCCCTCAGGTTTTCCCACCAAAATGCTGTATGCACCTCTCCTCTCTCCCATACGTGCTACATGCCCCGCCCTTCTCATTCTTCATTTGATCACCCGAACAATATTGGATGTGGAATACAGATCATTACGCTCCTCCTGTATTTAGTTTTCTCCACTCGCTTGTTACCTCGTCCCTCTTGGGCCCAAATATCCTCAGCAACACCCTATTCTCCAACACCCTTGGCCTATGTTCCTCCCCCATATGGAGCGACTAAGTTCCATACCCATGCAAAAGCACAGGAACAATTATGGTTCTGTATATCTTAATCTTTACAGAAATGAGTACCAGAAGTATTTCCTCGGGGAAAGGCGGCCGGTGCGTAAGGCTGACAACCTACCACCATCCTATGCCGTTGTCATGAAATCTAGGAACCTTAACTTCCTGGAGCCCTCTGGGCCACTGCAGGCCTGTAACGGGACTGTTTTACCTTATATCTTAATCTTTATATTTTTGGATAGAAAACGGGAAGACAAAATATTCTGCTTTCCTTGACTTCAAATTGCTTTTAATTTCTTCCTGAATGGAATTTTGGTGCGTTAAGAGTTTTCCTAAATATATGAATTGTTCCACCCTTTCAAAGGAACTGTTATCCGTCTTCTTCCTGCGTTCTGATCTCGAGACATGAACATGTGCTTAGTTTCATCAGTATTTACTTCTAGTCCAGTCTCTTTACTAGCAACTACTCAGGCGTCTGTGTCTGTCTGTATAGCATATCATAGTGTAGTACTTGTACCATTATTCGGTTATTATTAATTATTGCTATAGAATTCATCCCATTGTAGGCCTACTTATAACAAATCAATCGTACTGTGTATTTACCATCAGAGTCAATTTGTTTTATTGAGTAATGCTAAGTGTGCTAAATGGTTAGTTCTGCAGGCCCGTCTTTTGGCATAAATGCACATAATTAAAAAATTTAAAAATAGGTTTTAATTTTCGAGATATCATTTTAAAATTTTTGTAACTTGGGAGTTTAGAGGTTTTATGTCTTTATTTACTGAAACTGTATACAAGATATCGCAAATCCCAACACATTTCAACGCATTTCACTTGTTTTTAAATCAGGTACATTTATGTCTGAAGGTGATAGTATAGACCGAAACATGTACTATTGCTGAACATTGTTGAACACAATAAATTGTTTACTTTAACAGTAAATGTAACTTCCCCAAGAAGACGTTTGAGTGAGTGGAGGTGTGTGTGTTTTTTTTAGGATTGTTTGACCGTGCATCTTCATCATGAAATAAAGTGAAATGCCAACTTGATGCAACAATATGATTTATTGAAGTTTCCTTAACTCGACATGTTTCGGGCGCATACACCCATCATCAGGAACACTAGATGTTGAGTTGCAGCATCTAGTGTTCCTGATGATGGGCGTATGCGCCCGAAACATGTCGAGCTAATGAAACTTCAATAGATCACATGTGTTGCATCAAGTTGGCATTTCACTTTATTTCGAGTGGAGGTGTGTTTTCATGTATTCTAAAATTCAGCAGCAGATGCATCTGCTGCTCTCATTCCGGGAAAAGCGCACTCGTGATGTTATTAGGAGATTGAGCGGGCAGAGACTCGATCTGGGCGCTTTAGAGAAGAAAGGCCGAAAATCGAGCGCGGATTTTTCGATGATTAGCGTGTAGCCTACTAGGTTTGGTGACAAGGATATCATGATCAAGTCTAGAAGAATGCAATGTACAGAACATATAGTACGCAAGGGAGAAACGAGAATTACATCCAATAAAACAGTTGACTTTATTGGAGAAGTCCATTTTGGAGGTACGGGAGTAGATGGAAGTATAATATTAAAATGCGTCTTAAAGGAGTGGAGTGTGAAATTGCTTGCAGGATTCAGTTGACTGAAGATAATATCCCGTGTCAGCGCTATTTTGAACATGGTCCACAAACACAGGGAATCTCTCAACAGGTGAACTGTTAGCAGTTTTGCAAGTACTTCGTTCCATGTTTGGTGCTGTGGTCTCTTGTACGTACGAGACACGTGTGTTGATACAGTACACAGTACACATTGCACAGAACATTTATGATGGTTGTCATGAACGAAAGAAAATACGTGGAAATTTGCTGCGCTTCCGTTGTATTCGTGAAAAAACTTCACGTGGCCTGTTCAGTGCAATATGATACGAATATTTTTACTGTTATTATATTAAGCACCGCGTGTTCCATACGATTTGTGTTCATGTCTGAAATTTCGGGACAATATTACAGGGAGTAAAGTCACGAGATTTCAAATTGCATTAATTAAAGCTCTATTTATTTATGTTCTTGCAATAACTTATAATCTGCGAATGATACGCGCATTGAAGTTATGTCCAAATATAGTATCATTCTGAGAGAAAAGCATATTCAAATTATGCTATGGACTTCCCGTGTGGTATATTTCGTGAACTCACAGAGTGCTCTTTGATTGTTTTTGCCGAACAAACCCCTCACATGAAAGACGTTAATCATGGCATTGAGCGTCTGAGAACGACGGAAGTGCTTTTGTATTATATAATATACCTACTCGTGAATTCTGTGCCGGACATTTTACGGTAATGGTCATGCATGAGTACATCTATTCGTCTAATATAAACTAAAGCGTGGGGGTGGGGAAGGGGGGGGGGGGCGCAAGGAGCTCACAGAGACTTGCAGAACCAGAAACAGTCAGCCTACTTTATTTAATCGAGTTAAACAAATTCCATATTAGATTCTATTACTCTGCTCTAGTCCTCCAGTTCTATACAAGAATTAATCTCTCCCATTTATTCTCTTTCTCTTTTACCCTTTTCATAACTTCAGTCTCGTCTTTTCCTCCTTTTATGTTTTAAATTGAAGGAAACGTAAAATCATTCTCCTTTGCTTGTCTGCCTGTATACTGCACTTCTAACTGAAATGGCTCTCTTTGCATGAGCAATAATGAAATACCATAAAACTATGTGATACACAGGGCCCCGTAGATTGTGTGAGTGGCTGTATAAAATTGAATTTCCTGTGTCAAGATTGATTGACTGTTTCCTGGGTTATTTAACGTCTCTTTTTCAACGTCATAGACTAACTTTGCATGAGTGGTATGGTCGTCATGAATGATGGATTGAAAGGGGGTAGAAGGAAGTGGTCGTGAAGTACCTGTCGTAATTGCATGTCTTCTTCCCGAGATTCGAAATCTGGACCACGTAATACGCCCGACACTACATCTAGAGAGACTGCGGATGACGTGGAGGTTAACGACCTTCAGGTTTTGTGTTCCAGTTGTACTTTGACAGTAGTCTGTTTGAATCCTGTACCAGTGTGGATGGAATGTCGTACCTGGTTTTCGCACGGTATTTTTTGCCTGAACACTTCTTCATATCCCGCTCGAGAAATATTTCTTCGCATTTACCACACTTGTTGATATAATAAACTAAAGTCTTCATATCGACAGTGGTAAAATATACTGAAAGAACCGTTGGCATGTAGTTTATACACTGACACAACAGTTGGCCTATATTAAAAACACTCAACCAAGAGATGGCTTACAGTAAATATACAGACGCCACGTAATCGACAGGAAATATTCTAATACAAGAGTTAATCTGGAGTAAATATACTCACACAACGGTTGGCCTAGAGTGAATACATGCAAACACATTTTGGCCTACAGTAAATACAATGAAACACAATTTGGCCTGCAGTAAATAGACTCAAACAACAGTTAGAATGTTGTCAAGACACTTAAATAAAAGTTAGTCTACAGTAAATGCACTCAAACACCATATGCCCTGCCGTAAATGCACTCTAACAACAGTTGGTCTGCAGTAAATGGACCCTAACAGTAGTTGGTCTACAGTAAATGCACTGTAAAAACAGCCGGTCTACAACAAATGCATTCTAACAACAGCTGGTCTACAGTAAATTCACACTAGCAACAGCTGGTCTACAGTAAATGCACTCTTAACAACAGCTGGTCTGCAGTAAATGGACCCTAACAGTAGTTGATCTACAGTAAATGCACTGTAAAAACAGCCGGTCTACAACAAATGCATTCTAACAACTGTTGGTCTACAGTAAATTCACACTAACAACAGCTGGTCTACAGTAAATGCACTCTAACAACAGTTGGTCTACAGCAAATGCATTCTAACAACAATTTGTCTACAGTAAATGCATTGTAAAAACTTATGATCTACAGCAGATGCACTCTAATAACAATTGATCTACAGTAAATGCATTGTAAAAACAGCTGGTCTACAGCAAATGCACGCTAACAATAATTGTTCTACAGTAAATACATTCTAACAACAGCTGGTCTACAGTAAATTCACACTAACAACAGATGATCTACAGTAAATTCACTGTAACAGCAGTTGGTCTACAGCAAATGCACTCTAACAACAGTTGGTCTACAGTAAATTCACACTAACAACAGTTGGTCTACAGTAAATGCACTCTAACAGCAGTTGGTCTACAGCAAATGCACTCTAACAACAATTGGTCTACAACAAATGCACTCTAGCAACAATTGGTCTACAGTAAAAGCATTCTAACAACGGCTGGTCTACAGTAAATTCACACTAATAACAGTTGGTCTACAGTAAATGCACTCTAGCAACAGTTGGTCTACAGTAAAGTCACACTAACAACAGTTGGTCTACAGTAAATTCACACTAACAACAGGTGGTCTACAGTAAATTCACATTAACAACAGTTGGTCTACAGTAAATTGACACTAAAAACAGAGGGTCTACAGTAAATTCACACTAACAACAGTTGGTCTACATTAAATTCACACTAACAACAGTTGGTCTACAGTAAATTCACACTAACGACAGTTGGTCTACAGTAAATTCACACTAACAACAGATGGTCTACAGTAAATTCACACTAACGACAGTTGGTCTACAGTAAATTCACACTAACAACAGTTGGTCTACAGTAAATTCACAACAAACAACAGTTGGTCTACAACAAATGTACTCTAACAACAACTGGTCTACAGTAAATGCATTCTAACAACAGCTGGCTAACCAGTCGTCACCCACTGCCGAGATTCTGAATGTTGCTACTAGTGCCACTGCTTATACCAGTGATATCTCGCTTGTACAAATCTTGTTATTAGGTCTACTACTAGAATTGTCTATTGGTCCGGGATAGCTCAGTCGGTATAGCGACTTGCCACGGGCTGAACGGTCCGGGGGTCGAATCCCGACGTGGGCGAAATTTTCCTCACCCTTCCAGACCAGTCTAGAGCCAACCCAGCCTGCTTTAGAATGGGTACCGAGTCTTTCCCGGGTGCAATGCGGCCGGCGCGTGGCGTTGACCGCCCACCTTCATCTTTCGCCGAGGTTAAAGAAAGAGTAGAGCTGTAACTCTCCCCTCTGGGCCTTCGTGACCTGGTATAGGGTGAACTTTAACTTTTATCTAATGTCTAGGTATATCTTACACGACATCGCAGGTGTAGCCGTCTGGTCTGTTACCAGTCCGCATTTTATCTTCCACCTGACTGCCTACCTTACTTCGTCAAGGAGGTTTCTAGTTTCGTCGATAGTATTACAATTCACCAGTCCTCCGGTACCAGAAGAAGAATGTACACATACAAATACAGGAAAAGGTCCTGTGTGCTGAGGCAGAGGTTGGAATCGGAATTTATAAGCAGAATTAATTAGACTAAAAACCACACCCCTGCACCCCTCCCGGTCCGACTGCTCGGCCTCCGCTGTTCCTAGCTACTACTCCTGTTTTAATTTACAAAAGCCAAACTTAATTCTGGTTTCCAAAACGCAGGCGGAGAAATCAAGAGAAATGGTAGGGAAAATTAAAAGGGATTCAGGCTACTATATATATACACAAGACGTACTCACACAGACGGTGGGCTAAGGGGCGCCAGGGGGTGGGGGTGATGCCGTGCCCGAGATTTTCAAGGCTTTGATTTGAGTCTTAAGCTTGGACCTGGTACAGTCAAGAGAAATTTATAGTCAGGTCTTAGTAAACTTGGTCGCTGGAATCTGTATTTTAAAAGCGAGTTTGGAGAAGAGAATGGAATAAACTCAGCGCTTATTCTGCCTTATGATTTTCTTCCATTGGCAGCTGGGATAGCTCCTTCGGTATACGAACTAGGCTACGGGCCGGAAGACTGAGGAGTCGTTGTTCGATTCCCTGTAAGGGCAGGGGATTTTTCTCTGATCTAAAGCGCCCAGACCGCCTGTGGGATCCATTCAGCATTCTGTTCAGGAGCATTACGGGATCTTTTCCTTGGGGTAAAGCACGCGGGTCGTCACCACCTACCTCCATTTGGTGCCTAGGTTAAGAATTCGCACGAATTTAACTCAACCCTCCATATGCTGTCCTGGCGTGCACTGAGACAGCTTTGTAATACTTCTTAACGCTGTTCATACCGTGCACTCTGTTCGCAATTATCTAATGCACCACTTTTCGCACACCAATTTACATTGTTTAACTAACACTCCTACGCGTTTCGGCGGTAGTCGTCGCCATCCGCGGGGAGTCCGGTCTTAACTGTCGAATTATCCAAACACATCAAGTGACTATAAACAATTGTCCAACCGTATATTGCAGAACTCCAGTCTTCACACGGATGCACGATTTCTAGAACTTCTTGAAGGTCGCTGGTAAAGTGATCCCGTTACGGGCCCGGTGTGGCCCAGAGGGTGGGTAGAGGTTATAGCTCTACTCTTCCATGACTGCGGCACTAGAAGGGGGTGAATGGTCAGCAGCACGCTCCGGCCGCACTTTACCCCCGAGAAAGACCCGGTACCCATTTTACAGGAGGCTGGGTGGGCCCCAGGGCCGGTTTGAACGGGCGGAAAATCTCGTCCCCACCGGGATTTGATCCCGGACCGTCCAGCCCGTAGCTCAGTCGCTATACCGACTGAGCTACCGGGCCCACCTTGAATGTCGCTTCGACGATTAATTTATGAAATTTATTTTTATTTCATGTTTTGATGTTGTTTGAATCATAAAGTTCACACGGGATGTCTTACACGTCAAGAATGTGCACCCAATGATGCTAATAGCATGACAGTGCTGTGCACATTGGAGCGCAGCGACATTGCGAATTCGGCAGCCCATTGAAGCTGTAGTAGAGACCAGTTGAAATGTGATGACACACGCGAAGAAACCAGATTTCGTCTTTCGGCGAAACGGACGAGTCCGTTTAAATTATCGGGGGACGTCAGTTCAGTCGGCTACTGGCAACCGAGGTGTGCACATCAGCGGTAGTAACGCTGGATACACCATGTTCCGAGGTAGCGTGAAGGGTACTGGCTACCCACTCCATCCGCCAGTTTCCCCTTCACTTCCCCTCTCGTGCGTCACCGTGTTCCATAACATTTCAACTGGAGTCTACTGAGTGGCCTTTGACAGGCCCAGTTACGGCGCGATGTCTTAACGCATCTTACGTACATCGTTTTGGAGGTTTATCAGTATGTTTCAGCAATTAGGTGCCCGGTGTGACTTAAGGAATTGGCGCTAATCGCTGGCGCTGTTGAGGGATGTAGTGTTGTCTTTTGCAAGACATAAATAATTAGTTTATTGAAACTCTAATACTTCGGCCTGTATTGTCTGAAATTGAGGTACGGTTTGCCAGAGCAATTTATGAAGAATATTCTTTCTTCCTGAAATGTACCCAAAGGCTTAGTGTGCGTTCGTAAACTCTGTTCTGTCGAGAAACTCCACAGTGCAGCTCACACCTTGACACACCAACGTCCGTTTTAATACTTACGATTGTCATTTTTAATCTGTGGATTGATTCTGATACTTTTGTAATTTCATTTTGAACTCTTTGATGTATCCATCCTTTGTATTTTATTTCCACGAAGATGACACATGTGGAGGTCTTTGTGAATATATTGTGGTTTCTGTATGCTTGTGTGCATTTGCTGGTGCTGCTGCACCGCGTTGCAGAGTGCATTACTTCCTCTAGCGTATTTGATGCTCCCGTGACCGTGCTTCGTGATAAATTCTTATAATGAAACCAAATAGATGCACTAATTTCTCAAATATATTTTAATATAAAACTCTACATGTTTCGGACATTTACTCTGTCCAGCATCAGTATGTACAGTGAAAAACTCCTGATGATGGACTGAGTAAATATCCGAAACATGTAGAGTTTTATTCTAAAATAAATTTGAGAAATGAGTGCATCTAGTTGGTTTTATTATAAGAATTACTGTAGCGTGTACACCCAAAATCGTGGTTTTGTCTCCTAATTTCTCCAATCTTCCTACATATATCTCACATTTCATCTCTCGCGACTGCATATTCCTAACAGCCTTGTGTACAGAGTACAAATTATGAAGTTTCTCACTTAGTATGTTGTCAAGTATGGCGCTATTTCGTCTGTTTTACATCCATATAATCCCCTCTTCTTCTGCACATAGCATAGAATGAGACTGCAAATTACGGATTCACAAAATGTCTACAACTTAACCACTGTCGAATACACGTGCATTATATAACGATTCCTGTGTTAGCTGTGGAGATTATAGGTATTTTGCATTACGTGACAGAAAATCTGACGTAATACCTTGAACACTGCAGCGCGAAGTATGATTTATGCATGAAATGTAATCTGTCAGTCTAGTCACCAATATGCAATGCTGACGCCTTCTCCCACTTCTGTTCTGCAGTATAATAAATCCTGTGGAAGTTCCACGTTTGTTATGAAATGGTATTGTGACACTATTGACCAAAAGTAGAAGCTATCCTGATGTTTGTTGCACCGTGCATCCTTGTCATAACTGAAGAACAAAACCCAACTAGATTACACTTATTGTTTTATTGTACTTCTTATAAGCTCAACATATTTCGGGCACTACTATGCCCATCATCAGGAGCTCGCGACTTTAATGTTGATTACCACATTCGTCGTTTCGTTCTTGGTTTTCTGTAGGCTGGAGGTTAGATGCGGTTAGGCTGGTGTAGTGTCCGGGCTGCAGACAAAAGCACTACTCGTCGTACTTTAGCCTGCAGCCCGGACACTACTGCAGCCTAATATCAGAATTGGAATAATTACTTACTCCATGGTGCAGAGTCCTTCTTGAGAAGCTAAAGGTTTTGCATCTAGTCAAGAAATTCCCCGCATTTCACGGAACCCGAAAGTTCATTACCGCACTCACAAGCGTCCGCCACCCGTCTCTATCCTGGGCCAGCCTAATCCAGTCCATATACCCACATCCCACCTCCTGGAGATCCGTCCTAATATTATCCACCCATCTACGCCTAGGTTTCCCCAGTGGTCTCCTTCCCTCCAGTTTCCCCACCAAGACCCTATACACACCCCTCTCCTCACCCATTCGCGCCACATGCCCAGCCCATCTCATTCTTCTCGATTTTATCACCCGCACAATATTGGGTGAGGAGTACAAATCATTTAGCTCCTCGTTATGCAATCTCCTCCAT